>Ga0206864_1227_pt1 | contig 16121 bp, 10 predicted proteins | sample Alteio_BWOrgCont_42_FD_152632 | JGI IMG/M metagenome (GOLD analysis project Ga0206864, IMG submission 152632) | Enriched cells from forest soil in Barre Woods Harvard Forest LTER site, Petersham, Massachusetts, United States -... | ecosystem: Environmental > Terrestrial > Soil > Temperate forest >...
ATGCGCCGGTAAACCTGCAACCAAATTACCGCCTTCAGGTAAAAATTGTACATCAGCATGTTCGGCACGGTTTAAATTGATGGGGATAGTTATTTTGTTCCCGCCTTGTTTATCCTCTGCAATCAGCTTTAACCCGGTCGCTTTATCCGGCACTGTAAAATTTACGTCAAGCATACCTTTTTCATCGGTTTGCACCTGTTGTTTGTACAAATGATGGTTCCCGGCCATTACCTGTAATTGCAATGCGTTATCAGCTATGGCTGTTTTATCCATATCGCTCAGCAGCAATTTTACGTTTGCCTGCAGCTTGCCATTTACAATGGCAGATGTTGTTTCACTGTTTGCCAGCCAGGTTTGCTCATGGTCATCAGCTATCATAAACCGTTTATAGAAAAAGCAGTCTGGCCCAAAATTTCGCATCCAGGTAGTATAGGCATGAAGGGTGTAATTGCCTGCCGGGAAATCACTTAAGCTGATATTGCCCCAGCTCAACCCTTCTTTAACCGGCAGCCGGAATTGTTTTACTACAACATCGCTGTCATTGGCAATATCCACATACATAATGCCGCTTTTGGCCGAAAGGGACATTGTCGGCGCATGGAAAAGGTATGCTTTAAACCAGGCTGTATCCCCAACAGCATAATAAGGTTTATCGAATTGCAGGTAAAGTTTTTCGGCGGGGTGGGTTTTAATAGAACTGTCTGCCGATGACTTGATTTTTAAAAGACTGTCAGTGATTGAATACTGCGCAAAACAGCCAACCGGCAACAAAAGGATAAAACAAACTAAGATTTTAAACATCATCTTTTACAATTTAGTGTCAGGTTTTTGCTTACTAATAGTGATCCTCTCCATTTTATAGCCTATGTTCCCATTGCCATCGCTCCCCTCAATAATTAAAGTATAAACGGTTGGTTTATCCGCAGCATAAAATGATATAGCTGCCTGTCCGTTTTTATTAGTTATAACATTTGGCTCCCAGTCAATTGTTGAGCGGGTGTCAGGTAAATGTTTAGTTGTGTCATTTACGGTATATCGTGGCTTATAAAATTGTTTTGGCCAGCTTAGGGCTAAGGGTTTATATAAAAACATACCTGGAGTGTTAGCTTTTAATGCCGGCCCCCGGCCAGAGCGGGTGGTAATTTCTACAAACGAAAAGTTATAAGAAGATAGAGAGCGCTGCCAATCGAATGGGATATATCTTCTAAAATAATTATTGCTATACTTTGTTGAACTGTTTAATTCAATCCCTTTTATATCTTCAGCATTATTAGATTGAAGGTAGTTTGTAATATCTTCAAACGTTGGACTGGCTAAAACCGCTTTATCGTATATCCCAAATGGCACACCATCAATAATAAATTTAACAGGCTTATCTTCAACAAAATACCATTGAAAATAACGAGGCAAGTTCTCAATTTCTATTCCTGTTGCAGATTCCTCATCCGCCAATGATTTATGTTGGATCGCAAATCTTGTATTATAACTTTTAATATTTCCAGTTTTAAATCCTTTGATTTTCTCCTGTAATATATCCAGCCAATTTTTTTTACCTGCCTTTATCATATCTGTTTCATCCAGCACGAGGTCGGCATTGCCGGGGCCATTGACGTTTTGTGATCCTTTTACAATTTTTTGCGCTTTAACCGTTACCTCTTTTAACAAATGCCCATTAGGGGCAAGGTATTCCTGTTCAATGCGGGTGCGGTTGTTTTTAGCGGTATTTAATAAGGCAGTATCGCTGCTGAGGTACCAGGGCTGAATAGCGGGCCCGGCCGCCATTGCATACAGCGGTGGTTTAACATCATCTATCACAATGCCCACGTTAAAACTTTTATCGTGCCGGTTAACTGCTTTGATCACGAAAGCAGGTGTATCAATCTGCGGGAAATTACGGAACACAAAACGGCCGTCATTATTTGTCAGCGTATCTTTTGCGAATAAAGGTGATTTGGATAACAGCGTTACGCGCGTTGCTTTTACTGATTTGTTAAAACCATTTTGCACTTGTCCCTTTACCTCAAACTCGTTTTCAGCTGCAAATACAGGATGTTCTTTATCTGCCTGCCAGTCATAATTTACCCAACCTTGTGTAAGCAGCAGGTTATCAAGCGCCTGCCAGGCTTCTGTGCTTTTTGTTTGCAGATAGTAGCCCGGTTCTTCTATGTATCCTTTGAGGTCGCCTGTTAACAACATGCGGGTAATTATATTTTCGCTGTTTAAAGTATCCTGTTTAACCTGAGCATCATCGGTTACCGCCATTGAAAAATTACCGGCAATGGGTGTTCCTGCTGTATCTGTAACCAGGATATGCATAGCAACACTATCATGCGGGGCATAAATCTGTTTATCGGCAGCCAACTCAATCTGCAGGTTATCATTATGATCAATAAATACCAGCCGTTCATTTAAAGGTTGCCCTTTTGTATTTGTCAATATAAAATGTGTTATGCCCGATGGGAACAGTTGCTTTGCGATCTTCCTGCTTATCGTACCTTCTTTTAAGCTCAACACAGCCGCATAACAAATTATGCCCCTTGCTTTGCCAATTAAAAAATAGCTTTCGCCGGACTGTATTATATCGTTTGTGGATGCTATTGATACTATAACGGAATCTTTATCTGCCGGATTTAGTACACTTAAACCTATACCTGTGCTTTTTACTATTGGCAAGGGGTATTCTTTTACTACGCCACCGGGAAGGTTCACTTTTGCTGTATAAATTTCTCCGGGATTTACATTCAGATCAAAACTGCCCATACCTAAGCGTAATGATGAAAATGATGCCACCTGCTTTTGATTATGGTCGGTTATAATGCCGGAAATGTTTATGCCCTTCCCGTCTTCGCTAATGGCTTTAAAACCGATATGCGCTGGTAAACCTGCAACCAAATTACCGCCTTCGGGTAAAAATTGTATATCAGTATGTTCGGCACGGTTTAAATTGATTGGGATGGTGATTTTGTTACCGCCTTCTTTGTCCTCTGCAACCAGCTTTAATCCTGTTGCTTTATCCGGAACCGTAAAGTTTACATCAATTATGCCTTTTTCATCGGTTTGCACCTGCTGTTTATACAAATGATGGTTCCCGGCCATTACCTGTAATTGCAATGCTGTATTAACTATAGCCGTTTTATCCATATCGCTCAACAGCAGTTTTACATTTGCCTGCAGCTTGTTATTTACGATAGAGGATGTCGTTTCACTGTTTGCCAGCCAGGTTTGTTCATGGTCATCGGCTACTACAAATCTTTTATAAAAAAATCCGTTTGGATCAAAATTTCGCATCCAGGTAGTATAGGCACGAAGAGTATAATTACCCGCTGGGAAATCGCTTAAGCTTATATTGCCCCAGCTAAGCCCTTCTTTAACCGGGTAGCGGTATTGTTTTACCACAACATCGCTGTCATTGGCAATATCCACATACATAATACCGCTTTTTGCCGAAAGGGACATCGTTGGCGCATGGAACAGGTATGCCTTAAACCAGATCGTATCGCCAACAGCATAGTAAGGCTTGTCAAACTGGAGGTACAGCTTTTCTGCGGGGTGGATTTTAATGGAACTATCTGCTGACGACTTGATTTTTAACAGGCTATCAGTGATCTTAAGTTGCGCGAAACAACCAACCGGCAACAAAAGGATAAAACAGGTTAGGATTTTAAACATGATCTTTTATAATTTGGTATCAGGTTTTTGCTTGCTAATAGTGATCCTCTCCATTTTATACCCTATGTTCCCATTGCCATCGCTACCTTCAATAATTAAAGTATAAATGGTTGGTTTATCTGCCGTGTAAAATGAAATAGTTGCCTGCCCGTTTTTATTGGTTATGACATTTGGCTCCCAATCAATTGTTGAGCGGGTATCTGGTAAATGCTTAAACGTGTCATTTAGAGCATATCGTGGTTTATAAAATTGCTTTGGATAACTAAGAGCCAAAGGTTTATATAAATACATACCAGGGGTATTATCAATTCGTGGGCCACGACCCGATAGGGTAGTGACCTCAATAAAAGCATATATTGTTGCATCTGAAGGGGAAAAACGTGCACGATACTTTACATTATATTTAAATGAAGCGTTTACCTCTATTCCCTTTATTTCTTCTACAGAACGATATCTAAGGTAGTCAGTTACAGCATTAAAATAATCTCTGAAGTAATATATACCTATTGGAGAGTATCCAATTCCATCAATAATAATTTTGATGGGTTCATCATCTATAAAATAATCTTCATAATATTTAAACCGAGCCCCTTCTCTAAATCCTTTAATTTTTTGTTCAAACAATTGCAACCATGTTTTCTTACCGGCTTTCTCTAAATCCTTTTCATCAAACACCAAATCAGCATTACCTGGGCCATTCAGGTTTTGTGATCCTTTCACAATCTTTTGACCTTTAACGGTTACTTCCTTTAGTAAATGCCCATTGGGTGCAAGATATTCCTGTTCAATGCGGGTACGGTTGTTTTTGGCGGTGTTTAATAAGGCGGTATCGCTGCTAAGGTACCAGGGCTGTATGTCAGGCCCTGCTGCCATCGCAAACATTGGCGGTTTAACATCATCCATCACAATGCCTACATTAAAGCTTTTATCATGCCGGTTAACCGCTTTGATCACGAAGGCAGGCGTATCGATCTCCGGGAAATTACTGAATACAAAACGGCCGTCATTATCCGTCAGCATATCTTTTGCGAATAAAGGCGATTTGGATAACAGCGTTACACGGGTTGCTTTTACTGATCCGTTAAAACCATTCTGCACCTGTCCTTTCACTTCAAACTCGTTTTCAGCAGCAAATGCGGGATGATCTTTATCTGCCTGCCAGTCATAATTTACCCAGCCTTGTGTGAGCAGCAGGTTATCCAGCGCCTGCCAGGCTTGTGAGCTTTTTGTTTGGAGGTAATATCCCGGTTTCTCAATATATCCTTTAAGATCACCTGTCAGCAGCATCCGGGTAATTATATTTTCGCTGTTCAAAGTATCCTGTTTAACCTGTGCATCATCGGTTACCGCTAATGAAAAATTACCGGCGATGGGTTTCCCTGTATTGTCCGTAACAGCTATGTGTACGGCAACACTATCTCTCGTTGCGTATTCTGATTTGGCCGTAATGGTTTCGATATTCAGATTATCGTGGTGATCAATAAATGCCAGTCGTTCATTTAAAGGCTGACCTTTTGTATTTGCCAGAATAAAATGTGTAATGCCTGATGGGAACAAACTTTTTGCGATCTTCCTCTTTACTGTACCTTCTTTAAAGTTCAACACAGCCGCATAACAAATTATGCCCCTTGCTTTGCCAATTAAAAAATAACTTTCGCCGGATTGAACAAGATCATTTGTAGCTGCTAATGATACGGTAACGGAATCTTTATCGAAAGGGTTTATAATGCTCAAAACGGTGCCTGTACTTTTTATGGCAGGCAAAGGGTATTCTTTTACGATGCCACCGGGTAGGTTTATTTTTGCCTTATAAATTTCACCTGGCGCAATATTCAGATCAAAACTGCCCATACCAAGATGCAATGATGAAAATGATGCCACTTGCTTTTGATTATGATCCAATATCTCACCTGATACTGTAATTCCTTTCCCATCTTCGCTAATGGCTTTAAAACCGATATGCGCCGGTAAACCTGCAACCAAATTACCACCCTCTGGCAAAAACTGTATATCAGCGTGTTCGGCACGGTTTAAATTAACAGGGATGGTTATTTTGTTCCCGCCTTGTTTGTCTTCTGCAATCAGTTTTAACCCGGTTGCTTTATCAGGCACTGTAAAATTTACGTCCAGCAAGCCTTTTTCATCGGTTTGTACCTGTTGCTTATATAAATGATGGTTCCCTGCCATCACCTGTAATTGCAATGCCTTATTTGCTATAGCCGTTTTATTCATATCGCTCAAAAGCAGCTTTACGTTTGCCTGTAGCTTACCGTTTACAATGGTGGATGTTGTTTCACTGTTTGCCAGCCAGGTTTGTTCATGGTCATCGGCTACTACAAATCTTTTATAAAAAAATCCGTTTGGATCAAAATTTCGCATCCAGGTGGTATAGGCACGAAGGGTATAATTTCCCGACGGGAAATCGCTTAAACTGAGATTGCCCCAGGTCAACCCTTCTTTAACCGGCAGCCGGTATTGTTTTACTACCACATCGCTGTCATTGGCAATATCCACATACATTATACCGCTTTTTGCGGAAAGGGACATTGTTGGCGCGTGGAACAGGTAAGCTTTAAACCAAATGGTATCCCCAACAGCATAGTAAGGCTTATCAAATTGCAGGTATAGTTTTTCGGCAGGGTGGGTTTTAATAGAACTGTCTGCCGATGACTGGAATTGTAATAATTGATCCTTTAAATTACCGGATTGGCTGTACGCCGGGTATTTGAATAAGATGAACAGGAAAAGTAATAAACATAAAGATTTCGGGGGAATAAAACGAACAAAAACCAAACCCGCTGAATATTTATTTTCAACGTACACGCTATCATTTCCACAACAGATCAATTGGTGGGTTTTCAATTTGCCAGCTGTAATTCGGTTTATTAGAAGGAATTATAAAATTAATTAAAAAAATGAGAAAAGCAATTTTGATTGAGGAATCAATAGGAAATCGCGTTTACCTTTTTTTATTAAACATTCATGGTTCATTGGGTAAATAATTTTCTATACGGCGTTGCCCGCTGTCAAAGGGCGACCACAAGGGATCGCCGCTACCCTTTTTGATACCCGCAGGTCTATTGTAAAAATAATGTGACCATAAATACAGACGATGGTAGGGGCGCACCCTTGTGGTCGCCCGGCGGAAGCATTTGTTATGGCAATGGTTTCACCATAATGTTTTTAAAATAGGTGAGGCTATTCGGGTCATGTCCCTGCAAGGCAAAGGTGCCGCTGGAAAGCACCCGCTGCTCGTCGCCTTTTTTGCGCTGTACATTATCAGGCTCGGTATAGTCAAGCACTACCTTATCGTTTAGTTTAACTATCACCCTTTTCCCCTGCACGGTTATGTACATGGTAAACCACTCGTTATCCTTTACATATACCTCTTTAATATTAACAATGCCATATAAGCTGCCTGTTCTTATCCAATCGGTATGCGTGTTATTTACCTGTACCTCATACCCTTTTGCCGGCCATCCGCCCTGCTGGTAGCCGGTATGAATGTAAATTCCGGAATTGGTGCCTTTGTGGGTCATTACATCTGCCTTAAATTCGAAATTTTTGAAATTATGGTCCATCACCGGTCCATCATAAAATAAATGGGCGGTTTTTCCATGAACAATGATCATCCCGCTATCCACTGAAAATGTTTCGGCGTTGTCACCCACTTTCCAGTTATTTAGTGATTGGCCATCGAACAAGGATATCCATCCCCGTGATGCGCTATGTTTCGAGGCCGAACAGGAAAACAGTAAACAGGCAATAAAAAAACAATAAATAGCTTTTTTCATGGTTTGGATGTTGATAAATTATAAATGAGAAAAACGGGATCCAAAGGTAACACTTTTGTATAAAAAACATTCTTAAATTTTAACGCAGAGATACGGAGGAGGCGGGAAGAACGCTAAGTTTGAATTTAATTTATTTGTTCGCCGTTTGGGAGAAGGCTCCATATTATTTCTTTGAGATATCATGGTGACAGTATTTTGTCACCATGAAGGGGTCGATTTTTGGTGATTTTTTTCTATAAAAAACTGTAAATGAGGCGTTAATAAAATCGGTGGCGTGAAAATCGTGAACATAACACGAATTTCGATGGGTGGAAAAAGCACGTATTTATTATGTTATTTGTTGATCTCCCGCCAGAGTATATCCTTTAACCCATCAATGTTTTTTTGGGCCACTGACGATATAAATATAGAAGGAATGTCGGAAGGTAATTCCTTTTTCATTTCCTGCTGCAATTCATCATCCAGCAAGTCGGATTTTGTAACCGCCAATACGCGGGGTTTGTGTATAAGTTCGGGATTATATTCTTTTAACTCGTGCAGCAAAATCTGGTATTCTTCCTTTATGGTACGTGTGGTATCGGCGGGAACCATAAATAACAGCACCGAGTTTCGTTCAATATGGCGCAAAAACCTGAACCCAAGCCCTTTCCCCCGTGAAGCGCCCTCAATAATGCCGGGAATATCGGCCATAACGAATGATTTGTCGCCCCGGTAGGCAACTATGCCCAGGTTAGGAACAATAGTAGTAAAGGCATAATCAGCAATTTCCGGTTTAGCTGCAGACACCACCGAAAGCAGGGTTGACTTTCCAGCATTCGGAAAGCCCACCAGGCCAACGTCTGCCAGTATTTTTAACTCGAGTACGTTCCATTGTTCCTGGCCATCCTCGCCCGGTTGCGAAAACCGAGGTGTTTGAAGTGTCGGCGTTTTAAAATGCCAGTTTCCCTGGCCACCCCGGCCACCTTCAGTGAGTATTTTTGTTTCACCATCGGCGGTGATCTCGAACAAAGTTTCGCCCGTTTCCGCGTTTTTGGCGATAGTACCCAAGGGCACTTCCAATATTTCGTCCCTGCCTGTTTTTCCGCTTTTTAATGAACTTCCGCCGGGTTCGCCGTCACCGGCTATCACATGCTTGCGGAATTTGAGGTGAAGCAAAGTCCACAACTGGGCATTCCCTTTTACAATAACATGCCCGCCACGACCACCATCACCGCCATCAGGGCCACCTTTAGCCGTAAATTTATCACGGTGCAAATGCGTAGAACCAGCCCCTCCGTGACCAGAGCGGCAGCAGATCTTCACATAATCAACAAAATTGGAGCCTTGGGACATTTTTATTTCGGATTTCGAATGTTCGATTTCGGATTTATTTTTTTCGGATATTTAATCCCGGATTTGTCAAATTAGTCAAATCCGGGATTCAAATTTCGAAATCAGTAAGAAGCAATTACTGCGCAGATTGCAGCAAAAACGTCTTCAACGGATCCTGTACCGTCTATATTTTTAAATTTATGCTGGCTTTTGTAGAAACCGGCTACCGGTGCAGTTTTATCGTTGTATTCTTTAATACGTTTACGGATCACTTCGGGATTTGCATCATCAGGCCTACCCGATTCTTTGCCACGCTCTAATAAACGGCGTTCAAGTTCATCGTCCGGCACTTCAAGCGCTATCATGCCCAATATTGGCGCATTTTTACTTACGAGCAGGCTACGTAAAGCCTCGGCCTGGGCAACTGTGCGCGGGAAGCCATCAAAAATAAAACCTTTGGCATCTTTATTTGCATCCAGTTTATGACTGATCATACCAATCACCACCTCGTCAGGGACTAATATGCCATGATCCATCAGTTTCTTTGCTTCCAAACCAAGCTCAGTTCCCTGCGATATTTCACTACGCAGTAAATCGCCTGTTGAAAGGTGGATCAATCCATGTTTTTCAATAAGTTTTTGAGATTGGGTACCTTTCCCTGCTCCGGGAGGCCCAAACAATACCAGGTTCAGCATGCTGCGATTTAAATGGTCATTAGTCATTGGGTCATTAGTCATTGGTCATTTGTTGAATCTTGCTAATGATCAATGACTAATGACGCGAAGCAAATTACCAATGACCTAATGACTAAAAAAGTGCACTTGAAGGGAGTCGAACCCCTAACCTTCCCGATTTGCAATCGGGATGCTCTATCCAATTTGAGCTATGCCAGTACAGTAAAAAGTTTTTAGTCTAAAGTTCTAAGTCGGAAGTCTTAAGTGAAATACTAATAGACTTTGGACTTTCTACTTATGACTTAGGACTTGAAACAAGTGCACTTGAAGGGAGTCGAACCCCTAACCTCCTGATCCGTAGTCAGGTGCTCTATCCAATTGAGCTACAAGTGCAATATTACTATGCTTTTTAAAACGGACTGCAAAAATAGGATTTCTTTTCAATCCTCTATAATATTTTTCAAAATTACTTTACAGCTTCGGCTATGGCGTTAAAATCGGGCAGGTCGGTAGCTACTTCAAGCACTTCTGAGTAGATAATATTTTGCTCCTCGTCAATCACAAATGCCGAGCGTTTTGATACGCCTTTTAGCCCTAATACAAACTCTTCATAAATACAGCCATAAGCAGTTGAAACCTCTTTATTAAAGTCTGAAAGCAATTCAAACTGGTAATTGTTTTCTTCCTTATATTTTGCCAGCGTAAATGGTGAATCAACCGATATACCTAAAATCACGGCATTTAAGCCATCGTAATAGCCAAAATTATCACGCATAGTGCATAATTGGGTTGTACATGTACCGGTAAAAGCCATCGGGAAAAAGTGAAGGACTACCTTTTTTCCTTTAAAATCTGATAAAGAAACTTTTTGTTTCGCCGAAGACACTAAAGTAAACGGAGGGGCGGCTTGGCCGGGTTGTAATGACATAGATAGTTTTTTATGCAAAGGAATAATAATTTATACCGATTGGTTTCGGACTATGGGATTTTTTACATTAGGCTGTCTTATCTAAAAGCAACTGCAACCCTGCGGATATCTTGAGTAGCGAGCGAAAGAAGGTGAAAGGCGAATGGTAAAAGGTTTTTTCATTTCAGCTTCAGTAATTTGTCAGTATTTCCATGCGCTATTTGATTATAAACGATAACTAAAAATATCCGTTATGCCTAACAACAAAAGATCCTTCTCTGGTCGAAGTATGTCGGGCTGCGAAGCCGGGCAAAGCCTACTTTTTCCCAAAATGTTTTTAAGCTTTCAGTTTAAATAGGTGCTTATATGAGTACGGAAGGAGTTAACTAATGTCTTAAGCCAATCACCCACCCAACGCCTGCTCCAAATCCCTTATCAAATAATCCCCATCTTCCAAACCAGCATACATGCGTATTAACTGGTGACGGGGGTTACTTATATCGTAATCTTCATTTGCAACGCCTGCTATTGAAGGAATGATCAAACTCTCATGCCCGCCCCACGATACAGCCATTAATATATGCTGCAGCTTGTCGCAAAAGGTTTCTATTTTTTGTATTGACGGATCTTTCAGCGTAAAGCTGAACATGCTGCCGCAACCCTGCATTTGTTTTTGCGCCAGTTCGGCCTGCTTAAAACCGGGACTGAAAGGCCACAGTACTTTATCAATAGCAGGGTGCTGCTGCAGCCACGCGGTAACCGTTTTGGCCGTTTCAAAACTGCGCTGCATCCGTAAAGGCAAAGTTCGCAACCCCCTTATAAGCAGCCAGGCCGAATGTGGCGACAGCGACGGCCCGATATTCATAAATTCATTATTGAATATGTTGATGAGCAGTTCCTTGCTCCCGGTTAAAACCCCCGCCACTATATCTGAATGACCGCCCAGGTATTTTGTTGCCGATTGCGCTACCAGGTCGATCCCTAACTTAATGGGCTGCTGGTAAAGCGGGCCGCAATAGCTGTTGTCAATCATGGTGAAAATGCCTTTAGCTTTCGCTATTTTGGCTATGGCCTGCAAATCCTGCAATTCATAGCTAAACGTATTGGGGCTTTCGAGATAGATAAGTTTGGTGTTGGGTTGAATGGCATTCTCAATATTTTCAACCTCAGCGCCATCGACAAAAGTGGCGCTGATGCCAAATTTTGGCAAAAAATTATTGAACAGCTTAATTGTCCAGCTATAAGGGTTTTCAACAACAACGGCATGGTCGCCTTGCTGTAGCAGGGATAATATGGGAACGCTGATTGCGGCTATGCCGCTGCTGAAAACCAAAGCATCTTCGGCGCCATCAAGCGCGGCCAGCTTTTTGCGTAAAATGGTCAGCGTTGGATTATGCCCCCGCGAATACAGCATCGCATCATATTCATTGCCCAAAGCCTGCCTGAAATCGGCGACTGTTTTAAAAGTAAAATTGCTGGTTTGAATGATAGGCGGCGAAACCGCATTAAAATAGTTTTCCCGCTCTTCTCCTAATTCGTTTAATATGTATGAAAGGTCCATGTTATGTTGTTGGTGTTTGGGTAGTCTTTTTATAGGTACACGCATAATAAATAATCAACCCTAATGCATAAGCAGCAAGACATATCAATGCGGCATAAGGGTTTTCCCTGAAAGTGATAAAAATATTAACGGTTACAAACCAATAAGAAATAATAAATATTGCAGGAACAAGCGGGAACCATTTTATAGTATAAATGCCTGTTCCGTCCAGGTGTTTTGTTTTCTTCCGTAATAAAAATATCGCCACTGCGGCCATCGATAAACCTATCGTATCAAAAAACATCACATATTTAAGCATATCGCTGAATTTCGCCACAAAAAATAGCACCAAAATAATTCCTGCAATAAAAAAGCTCATCCCAAACTCCTGTACCTGCGTTTTAGGGTTTACTTTTTTAAATATCGGTGGCAAAATACCATCCTCGGCCATGGCATAATATACCCTTGGGTTTGACAGCACATTTACATTAACATAAGCCAGCACGGATAAAAATATGAGTATAGATGTTATTTTATAGCCAGTTGCACCAAATATAACGGCGACCATTTTTGCAGCCAGCGCCGGTTTTTGTTGTAAGCCGCCAATACCCAAAACATGAAAATAAGCATAATTAACCGACAGGTACAGGAATAATACAACTACAATACCTACAGCTATTCCCTTAGGTATATTGGTTTTGGCGTTAATGATGTCACCGCCAAAATTGATTGTCTGCTGATAACCCCCATAGGTAAAAAATACTGCCACCAGGCTAAGCCCGAAAGCGGTTACCACGCTGCCGGTATGCGGTACGGCATTTATAACCACAGGTGGCGCCCCGCTTTTAAAAACTGCGAGGCAAATAAGCAGGATCAATCCTATTTTAAATATCATAAGCACATTTTGGGTACGAGCGCTCATTTTTATCCCTAAGAAATTAATAATATATAATATCGCTACGGAGCTTATGGTAATAATTTTGGTACCAAGGTCGTTTTGCAAGCTTGCAGGCAGCAAAAAAGGCCTGATATAGTCAGACCCGATAAGCGCGACAGCAGCTACCGATGCCGCATTACTGATCACCAGTACCCAATTGATCATGAATGCGATGGCTGGATGGTAACAATAAGAAAAAACTTTATAGAACCCTCCGGTTACCGGAAACCTGGCACCGATCTCTGCAAAAGTGAGCGCACCACATAGGCTTACCAGCCCGCCAAATATCCACGCACCGAAAAATATCCATGCGTTACCCGCTTTTATAGCCACCTCGTTTGGTGTTGCAAATATGCCCATTCCAATTACGAGGCCAATAACTATCATTGTCAGATCGAAGCGGTTAAGCTGTGGTTTAATGCTCATTTATTAGTCTTATTGTTTATTATTTAAATTATTATTTTAATTTTGTTACTGTTAACCCCCCAGTTAATTGTTAATTAATACTATTGTTTAGGCGATGATGGAAATGTTTTTGAAGCAATTTAAGCAAATATTAATTACAGCGGTGCTTATGTTTTATATTGCCCCATTAATTGCACAGGTAAAACATCGTGCTGCCGACCCGCCAAAACACCTGCAAAGCGTGCAGCAGAAGGAATTTTTTCACCTGGTTGCCCAGGCTAATGTAAAATTTGTATATCCCAAAGGTTTTAAAGAAATCAAGCCACCTGATGATGAGGATTTTTCTTTTGACTATGCTTTAGAGCTGCCAAGTAAAGATTTTGAGATCTGGTTCCAGGTAAAATCGGAAAAAGAAAACTGGGCGAGTTATATAAAGAACCTGGACAACAAAGTTACACAATTAGATAATCCCGATTCCATTTACACCGCATGGGGTAAAGCAAACGCTATTGCCTTTACCGGCGACCAAAAATATTTTGTAACCATCATACCACGCGAGATACTTGCCCGCTATAATGCGGATGTCGGGAAAACATACCTGCTGACTCTCCTTGACCTGCCGGATACCAAGCATTATAAATATGCGCTGCTAATCACCCTTCAAAAAAACCATACCGGCGCAATAATGGCTGTTTGTTTTACAAATGATAAGGGCCCTGAATTTTTTAAAAACATCAAAAAAGTGGAGAGCTGCCTCAAATTTAAACCCTGAGCAAATAATGTTGATAAGTTAAGACATTGAAGTGATAAGTTCTGTGTGTAAATATTATTTTTGTCCTGAACGTCATTGGTCATTGCATGGAGACGAATTTACTCACCCCGACGACGCTGCGCTTGTCGACCCTCTCTGCAACAAGTTGCAAAGAGGCTAAAAAAACTTCCCAAACCCTCTTTTTTGCTTGCAAAAGAGAGAGGGTGGTCGAGCGAAGCGATGACCGGGTGAGTAATTATACGAGCGACATTAACGCTAATGCCCCAATGACTAATGACTAATGACCTAATGACTCAATGACTCAATGACCAAAATATGGCTGTAGATTATAGTGATGATAGTATCCGTTCGCTGGACTGGAAAGAACATATCCGGTTGCGGCCGGGAATGTATATCGGTAAGTTGGGCGATGGCTCGGCTTATGACGATGGTGTATATGTTTTATTGAAGGAGATCATCGATAACTCGATAGATGAGTTTGTGATGGGCGCCGGCAAAACCATCGAGGTAAGCATGAGCGACCATAAGGTTTCCGTACGCGATTACGGCAGGGGCATTCCGCTTGGTAAGGTGATAGATTGCGTTTCAAAAATAAACACCGGAGGTAAGTACGATAGCAAAGCATTTCAAAAATCGGTGGGGTTAAATGGCGTTGGTACCAAGGCAGTTAATGCGCTTTCAAACTCGTTTATCGTACAATCCTATCGTGATGGCCGTACAAAACTGGCTGAATTTGAAAAAGGTGAATTAAAAAGGGAAGATCCTGAAAAGGAAACTACGCAGCGCAATGGTACGGCGATCAATTTTATCCCTGACGATACCATTTTCAGGCATTACCGCTTTATCCCCGAATTTGTTGAGAGCATGATCTGGAACTATGTGTTCCTTAACTCGGGGCTTACACTCAATTTTAACGGGCAGAAATATTTTTCGGAACGGGGGCTTTATGACCTGCTTAACCGCAATTCGGATACCGAAACCATGCGTTACCCTATCATCCATTTAAAAGGTGAGGATATTGAAGTAGCCATAACCCACGGCCAGCAATATGGTGAGGAGTATTATTCTTTCGTAAATGGCCAGCATACCACGCAGGGGGGTACACACCAGGCGGCTTTCCGCGAAGCAGTGGTGAAAACTATCCGCGAGTTTTATAAAAAGGAGTTTGATGCATCGGATGTGCGGGCATCTATAGTTGCAGCAATTGCCATTAAAGTACAGGAGCCAGTATTTGAATCGCAAACCAAAACAAAATTAGGTTCACAAAATATTGCACAGGACGGGCCATCAGTTCGTGGTTTTATTAATGACTTTGTTAAAAAAGAATTAGATAATTACCTGCATAAAAACCAGGCTGTGGCCGATGCACTGTTAAAGCGCATTATGCAGTCGGAGCGGGAGCGTAAAGATATTGCAGGTATCAAGAAGCTGGCCAACGAACGCGCCAAAAAAGCATCCCTACATAATCGTAAACTACGCGACTGCAAGGTGCATTTTGATGAAACTCACGAACGCCACCAGGATACCACCCTGTTTATTACCGAAGGGGATTCGGCCAGTGGGTCAATTACCAAATCACGGGATGTGATGACCCAGGCAGTTTTTAGCTTAAAGGGGAAACCGCTTAATTGTTTTGGTCTGACAAAAAAGGTGGTTTACGAAAACGAAGAGTTTAACCTGCTGCAGCATGCGTTGAACATTGAAGACGGCCTGGATGATCTGCGTTACAACAACATCGTTATTGCCACCGATGCTGATGTGGACGGTATGCATATCCGGCTATTGCTGATGACTTTCTTCCTTCAGTTTTTCCCCGACCTGGTAAAGGCAGGACATGTTTTTATACTGCAAACACCATTGTTCCGTGTGCGCAATAAAAAGGAGACCATTTACTGTTACAGCGATGAAGAACGCCGCAATGCCATTGCTAAATTAGGCACAAAGCCCGAGATCACCCGCTTTAAGGGCTTGGGTGAAATCTCGCCGGATGAATTTGGTTTATTTATCGGCAAAGACATCCGCCTTGACCCGGTTATCCTTAAAGATGCCAACATAAAAGGCCTCCTCGAATACTTTATGGGTAAAAATACGCCTGCAAGGCAGCTGCATATC
>Ga0206864_1228_pt1 | contig 16062 bp, 13 predicted proteins | sample Alteio_BWOrgCont_42_FD_152632 | JGI IMG/M metagenome (GOLD analysis project Ga0206864, IMG submission 152632) | Enriched cells from forest soil in Barre Woods Harvard Forest LTER site, Petersham, Massachusetts, United States -... | ecosystem: Environmental > Terrestrial > Soil > Temperate forest >...
TGCTTAAGGCAAAGGGGAAATCAGCTGTCCTTTGGGCTTTCATACCGGTTATTTTACCCAATATGGTTTGATGATTTTGTTTTGCCGGTGGCTTAACACCATTAGTACGAGAGTTGCTATCGAACAAAATAATACAGCCTGAACCGAACCCTCGGGTCCAAATGGTCCGCCCGTAATTATTACCGGGCCCGCTATTTTTGTGGTCAGCAAACTTTTAGTAACCGAACCGCCCGAAGTTGATGCCCCGTAAATGCCCGACTGCGTAAAGTTCCAGGCAAAATGTATGGCTATCGGGAACCACAAATTTCGGGTGTAAATATAGGCGGCGCCTAATAAAAGACCAGCCTCAATTGCAATTGCCAATCCGGATATTAGTGTGCTGTTTGGGTTGAGAAGATGAAGTGCGCCAAAAATTAAAGCGGAAATAGCCAGCGCTATATAACTGCCCAATTTTTCTTCTGTGATCCTGAAAATAATCCCCCGGAATAATGTTTCTTCGAAAATGGCGGCTGTGATCATTCCCAATGATGGTATAAGGTAAGCAATGCTGTTTACTGAAATTACGGAAAACCCTTTGTTTAAATAAATTACACCGATGGTAAGCGATTGTAAAACAAATCCCAATAAAATTCCTGTCAGAAGGTTTTTTCCGACTTTGTGAGTTGATAGTTCGCTGATTTTTCTTTTTTCGTAATACCTGTAAAGATTTATGTAAACCAATAAAATTATTACGGCCACCACTAATACGCTTATCAGCTTTTTATATTCATGACTTATAGATGTATGATCCAGTAATTTATCAAATCCGATTTGGCCGATTTTTCCTGCTGCTACACAAGCTACCAGCCCGATAATAATCCTTGTTAATGGGAAATACCATATTTTTCCCAAAATGTTTTTGCTCGTTTTTTTGGTTTCCATGTTTTATATTTTGCAGTGATTATTATTTGGCGGCCCGGGCGATGCTGACAGTCTTGCGCTGGAATAGTTTGCAACCAAATGTAATCAGAATAAAGACGAAAATTGAATTAAAACAAGCCGGGTCTTTATACCCCAACTATCCTCATATCGCCAATTCTTATATGCATCGGGGCGCCGTTTGCTACAAAAACCACCTCAATTATTTCCCCGGTCAGACAAGATCGATGCATGAGCCCACTTGATCGCCCACGATCACCTCGCGGGCATTGCCGCCGTCCTATAAATTAAATTGCGTGCAAGGCAATTACCGCATTAACAGCCTTTTCTCATTTTTGTGGTGGAGCTATTCCCTTTATTTATCATCTGTTGAGAATTTTTCATTGAATTCGAGTATATTTAATCCTTGAAACATATTTTTATTGGTGTTTTGACGTACAAGTTTAATGAGCAAAAAATTTTAGCAATATCAAATCGCCTTTTTGTAAATTTAAATAGGCATTAAATTATTTCTTTTTTTGAAATAAATTGTTTTTATTGCTAACCTCCTAATTATAACCATAGTTGAAACCTACAGACGACAAAAACCCGGAATACTTCCATAAGGTAGTGGATTGTCAGTATGCTTGTCCGGCGCACACTCCTGTACCCGAATATATCAGGCTGATCGCGGCAGGAAAATATACGGAAGCCTACATGATAAATTGGGAATCCAATGTTTTCCCAGGCGTGCTCGGTCGCACCTGTGATCGTCCATGCGAACCCGCGTGCCGGCGTGGAAGAATAGAAGAAGAGCCTGTTGCTATTTGCCGCCTGAAGCGCGTAGCTGCCGACCATAAAGACGATGTAAGGTCATTGATGCCTAAGGTTCCGTTTGAAAAAAACGGTAAACGCATAGCGCTCATCGGCGGGGGGCCGGCATCGCTTACCGTAGCCCGCGACCTGGCGCCGCTCGGTTACGAGATCCATTTGTACGACGAGCAATTTGCCGGCGGCGGTATGATGCGAACCCAGATACCCTCTTTCCGCCTGCCGATCGGGGTGTTGAACGAGGAAGTTGATTATATACTGGATATGGACGTCCATACCCATTTCAATACCTATGTATCCAGCCTCAGGGAAATTCTTGATAAAAATTACGATGCTGTTTTTGTAGGTACCGGCTCCCCAAAGGGCCGCGACATTAATATTCCCGGCCGGAAAGAAGCTGCTGAAAATATACATATAGGTGTGGACTGGCTCGCAAGCGTTGCTTTTGAACATACCCATAAAATAGGCAGAAAAGTTATCGTACTTGGCGGTGGTAATACCGCTATGGACTGCTGCCGTACCTCGCGCCGCCTGGGTGGTGAAGAAGTTAAGGTTGTGGTGCGCAGCCCGTTTAAAGAAATGAAGGCCTCTCCCTGGGAAAAAGAGGACGCGATGCATGAAGATATTCTCATTTTTGACAATCATATGCCAAAGGAATTTATCGTTGAAAACGGCAAACTAAAAGGGATGACCTTCGAAAAAGTTCACGCCGTATTTAACGACAAAGGCAAACGCTCCCTGGTGCCCACCGGCGAGCCCGAAGTATTTATTGAAGCCGACGATGTATTGGTGGCAATAGGGTTGGAAAACACCTTCACCTGGATTGAAAAAGACACAGGCATAGCGTTTGATGAATGGGATATGCCGGTTGTGGATGCAGTAACCTTTCAGTCCACCAATAAAACGGTTTTCTTTGGCGGCGATGCTGCTTTCGGCGCAAAAAATGTGATCACCGCAGTTGCGCATGGCCACCAAGCCGCAATATCCATCAATCTTTACTGCAGGGAAGAAGATATTACTAAAAGGCCGTCTCCGTTCACCAACCTCGTAAGTCAGAAAATGGGCATCCACGAGTGGAGTTATGATAGCGACGTGGTAAACGACCTCCGCTTTGCGGTGCCTCATGCTGATAAAAAAGCCACGTTAGCCGACCGTAAAATAGAAGTGGAGCTGGGTTTTGATATCCAGACGGCCATAAAAGAGGCCCACCGCTGCCTCAACTGCGATGTACAAACCGTGTTTGAAAAGGACAAGTGCATTGAGTGCGATGCCTGTATGGATATTTGTCCAACATCATGCATCACTTTTACCATGAACGGCGAAGAAGAAGATTTACGAACGCGTTTGAAAGCCCCCGCTTTAAATATAACCCAGGACCTTTATGTATCGGATACCCTGCCCACAAAAAGAGTAATGGTCAAAGATGAGGATGTATGCCTGCATTGCGGGCTGTGTGCCGAACGCTGCCCCACTTCCGCCTGGGATATGCAGCAATTTTTATATAAAGTTACTAAAGCATGTTAAGTAAGATCAACGATTTTGTAGTACGATTTGCAAATGTGAACGGCACCGGTTCTGCAAGCGCCAATTATCTTTTTGCCAAAGCTATTTTCAGGATGGGTATCCCGGTTACGCCTAAAAATATTTTCCCATCCAACATACAGGGTTTGCCCACCTGGTACGAAGTGCGTGTAAGCGAAAAAGGTTACCTGGGCCGCCGCGACGGGGTCGACCTGATGGTTAGCGTAAACCCGCAAAGCATGCCCGATGATGTATCATCCGTCAAAAGCGGCGGGTACTTTTTGTACGACAGCACCAAGAAACTGCACCCGGAATTAATACGCGATGATGTAAAATATATCGGCGTGCCGCTGATGGAAATATGCCTGCGCGAGTTTACCGATCCGCGCCAGCGGCAGCTATTTAAAAATATCATTTACGTGGGCGCTTTGTCGGCCTTGCTTGATATTGAATTTGGTGTATTTGAACAATTGCTGGTCGAGCAGTTCAAAGGAAAGGATAAACTCATTGCGCCAAACCTGAAATCGCTGAAACTTGGCGTACAATACATTCATGATAATTACACTTACCCATTGGATTTGCGCTTGGAACGACGCAACCTGGTAGGCGATAAGATCATGATCGATGGCAACGCCGCCTGCGGCCTTGGTGCGATTTATGGCGGCGCTACTGTAGTTGCCTGGTACCCGATCACCCCTTCTACTTCGGTAGCGGAGGCTTTTGAAATGTATGCCGAAAAAATGAGGATCGACCCGGAAACGGGCAAGAAGAACTATGCCATTGTACAGGCCGAAGACGAGCTTGCTGCAATAGGCATGGTCATCGGCGCTAACTGGAACGGCGCGCGTTCATTTACAGCCACCAGCGGACCTGGACTGTCATTGATGAATGAATTTTTAGGTTTGGCCTATTTTGCCGAAATACCATCTGTATTGATTGATGTACAGCGTACGGGTCCGTCAACCGGAATGCCTACACGTACCCAGCAGTCGGATATATTGCTTGCAGCCTATGCTTCGCACGGCGATACCAAACAGGTATTGCTTTTCCCTGCCACCCCAAAAGAGTGTTTTGAAATGACCGCCGGTTCATTTGACCTGGCGGAGCAATTGCAGACACCTATCATCATGATGTCGGACCTTGACCTGGGAATGAACGACCATATGTCGGACCCCTTTGAATGGGATGATAAACGGGAATATAACAGAGGGAAAGTGCTCAATGCGGAAGAGCTTGAAGAAATACCCCGTTTTGGCCGGTACCTGGATGTAGATGGCGATGGTATCCCTTACAGGACAATTCCGGGTACACATCCTACCAAGGGTTCTTTTTTCACCCGGGGCACCTCGCGCGATGAAAATGCCGCCTACACCGAAGACGGTACCGTGTACGCCCGCAATATGGACAGGCTGCTAAAAAAATGGAACACCACAAAAAACATTGTGCCGGCGCCATACTTGTACCAGCAAAAAAACAATAGCCCGTACGGCTTCATCTTTTTTGGCACCTCAACCTATTCGGCAGAGGAAGCAATGGACATTATGACCCGGGAAAATTTAATCTTCGACGCCATGCGGCTAAAGGCTTTCCCTTTTAACAAAACTGTGGAAGATTTTATAAACACACACGAAAAAGTATTTGTAATTGAGCAAAACCGCGACGGCCAAATGCGCACTTTGCTGATAAATGAATTGAATGCAAACCCACAAAAACTAATCCCGGTACTCAATTACGATGGAATGCCGATTACGGCGCATACCATCATGAGCCAGGTCAATAAAAATTTAACCCCGGCAAAACCGCTTACCTATCACCAATAATACTTCGTCATGACTTATATACGTTCCCAGTTCCGCCACCCCAATTTGCCAAAAAACGACCTCGGCTACACCACAACCGATTACGAAGGCGCTATATCCACCTTATGCGCAGGCTGTGGTCACGATTCCATCAGCGCCTGCATCGTCGAGGCCTGTTACGAATTGTCAATAGCGCCGCACCGGATTGCCAAGCTTTCGGGTATCGGCTGTTCATCAAAAACGCCTACCTATTTCCTTGGTCATTCGCACGGCTTTAACTCAGTACACGGAAGGATGCCCTCGGTAGCCACGGGCGCCAATATGGCAAACCGCGACTTGCTTTATATGGGTGTATCCGGCGATGGTGATACCGCATCCATCGGGATGGGCCAGTTTGTACATGTTATCCGCCGTAACCTGAATATGGTTTATATCGTGATGAATAATGGTTGTTACGGGCTTACCAAAGGACAGGATTCTGCAACAGCCGATGAAGGCTCGAAGAGCAAGAAAGGAACGGTGAATCCTTTCCAGGCCATTGACCTTGCGGGACTGGCCCTTGAACTTGGAGCCACCTTTGTGGCCCAGAGCTTCTCGGGCGATAAAGAACAGCTGATCCCGCTGATAAAAGCGGCAATCGAACACCCTGGCTTTGCATTTATAAATGTTATTTCTCCCTGTGTTACTTTTAACAATAACCCTGGGTCGACCAAATCCTATGATTATGTACGCGAGCATATGGAAGCCACAGCAACCACAGATTTCGTTCCGTTAAAAAAAGAAATTAAAACGAACTACGAAAAAGGTACGGGGACTGATATAAAAATGCACGACGGCACTTTTATCCGCCTCGAAAAACTCGCATCCAGCCGCGATCCTTATGACAGGCTGGCTGCTATGAATGCCTTGTTAATTTCCAGGAGCAAAAATGAAATACTTACCGGGTTACTCTATATTGAACCTCAATCAACTGACCTGCATCATACCATACAGACATCAGACAGGCCCTTGAACAGTTTGGAACAATACGAATTATGCCCCGGCGCTATGGCTTTGGCCGATTTCAACCGGGGCTTTCGATGAGCAAATAAGTCAAGAACCAAGAGTCAAGACAAATATGGATGAGATGGACAAATTGCCGAAAAGAGACCGAATTGGGCCATTTGAATCTTTGTTTAGCTGCAGAGTGGCCGGAATTTACCCGCTTATCTTGCTTCCTGGTTCTTGGCTCTTGACTTTTGATACTACACTTAATAATTTAATAATTTATGACCATTGGTATATTAAAAGAACCATTATTTGAATCAAGGGTTTCCCTGTTAGCCCCTGAAGTAGCCGCATTAGCCAAAAGCGGTATTTTAGTTTGGGTAGAATCAGGAGCCGGGTTAAGGGCTTTTTGTACAGATAAAGAATATACCGACAACGGCGCTGTGATAAAATCGAGGACCGAACTTATTGACGGGGCCGACATTTTGTTGAGCATTCATTATAACGAGATTTCATTGTCGATTAAAAATAAAGCATTCATTGGTGTGTACGCTCCCCTATACAACCCGGTACAGGTTGAAAATTGGATCGAACAAGGGCATTCGGTATTTAGTTTGGATATGCTGCCGCGCACCACAAGGGCACAAAGTATGGACGTATTGAGTTCTCAAGCCAATATTGCCGGGTATAAAGCGGCTGTACTGGCAGCGTCCCTGTATCCCCATTATTTACCGATGATGATGACCGCGGCCGGCAGTTGTGCGCCGGCAAAAATACTGGTGCTTGGCGCAGGCGTGGCCGGCCTGCAGGCTGTTGCGACGTCGCGCCGTTTAGGAGGGGTAGTAGAAGTATTTGACACGCGTGCGGCGGCTAAAGAGGAAGTGTTAAGCCTGGGAGCAAAGTTTGTGGAAGTGGAGGGCATTGCCGATGCTTCTAAAGCAGGCGGTTATGCCGTAGATCAGTCGGAAGAATTTAAAGAACGACAAAAGCTGAAAATTGCGGAAAGTATAAAAAAAGCAGATATCGTTATTACGACCGCCCAGATCTTTGGCAAAAAGGCGCCGGTGCTCGTAACAACGGATATGATCGCAACGATGCGGGCCGGATCGGTCATTATTGACCTTGCTGCCTCAACCGGCGGTAATACAGAAGTAACAAAAGACAATGAAACGATCATTTGCAACAATGTAAGTATAATCGGCGCCGGTAACCTGGCCGCTTCGGTACCTTCAGATGCAAGTAAATTATACGGCAAAAACGTGTTGAATTTCCTAAAGCTGCTCGTTAATAAAGAGGGAGTGATGGATCTTAATTTTGCAGACGATATTATTAGCAGTACCTGTATCACCAATGGTGGAAAAGTTATTTCCCACATTATTACAAAAAATCAAAATCATGGAAATATTCCTGAACTTCATTCAGAGCAACATTGAGCTATTTTATATAGTGATCCTGTCCGTTTTTTTAGGTATCGAAGTGATCTCAAGGGTGCCTTCAGTTTTACATACGCCTTTAATGAGCGGGGCAAACGCTATTCATGGGGTGATCATAATCGGATCGATCATCGTAATGGCAGAAGCATCGCCGGATAATTACCTCGTATTAACGTTGGGCTTTATTGCTGTAATAGTGGGTACTATCAATGTAGTCGGCGGTTTTGTGGTGACCGACAGGATGCTGGAAATGTTTAAATCGACGAAAGGTTCTGCACCTAAACCAAATAAGGATAAATAATATGCAAACAAATATCCTATCCTTATGCTACCTCATCGGTTCAGTTTCATTTATTATCGGGCTAAAAATGTTATCGAATCCAGTAACGGCGCGCAGGGGGAACCTCGTATCAGCAGCTGGTATGGCGATCGCTATTTTTGGCACGCTTTTTCTTTACCAGCCTGCCGGGACACATTTTCATAATCAACAATGGATCATCGGCGCGATGATTATTGGAACGGTTATCGGGTCAGTCGCGGCACGCAAGGTAAAAATGACGGCAATGCCCGAGATGGTCAGCATATTCAATGGCATGGGCGGCCTGTGTGCCGCGCTTATTTCCGTGGTTGAGCTGGGGCGTATAGCGCAGGACCATTCAGATATGCATGTACTTTCCATATTGGCGGGGATGGTCATTGGCTGTGTTTCTTTTGCCGGGAGTATGATCGCCTACGGAAAGCTCAGCGGCAAAATAAAGGACCATACTTTCCCCGGGCAGCATATTTTAAACCTGTTGATATTGCTTGCTGTATTGGCAATGGGCGCTTTCATCATCCATGGAGACAGCGCCGCGCCTGTTTTTATTTTCTGCGGCATCCTCGCCTTGTCACTTGGTTACGGTATTTTGTTTGTATTGCCCATCGGCGGAGCCGACATGCCGGTAGTGATCTCTTTATTAAACTCTTTTACCGGTGTCGCGACAGCGTGCGCGGGCTTTTTGTATAATAACCAGGTGATGCTTACCGGGGGTATCCTCGTAGGTTCCGCAGGGGCCATTCTTACGATACTGATGTGCAAGGCCATGAACCGCTCGATAAAAAATGTATTGATCGGCTCGTTCGGTGGCAGTACGGTTGTCGCCGGTTCAACGGCAACAGGCGATCAGGGTGCTTACAAGGAAATAAGTTTAAGTGATTCGGCTATGGTAATGAAGTACGCGCGTAAAGTGATGATCGTACCAGGCTACGGCCTGGCAGTGGCACAGGCGCAGCATGCCTGCCATGAGCTTGAACAATCATTGCGAAATAATGGCGTTGAAGTGAAATACGCCATTCACCCGGTTGCGGGGCGCATGCCCGGGCACATGAATGTATTGCTGGCCGAAACTGACGTATCGTATGATGACTTGTTGGAATTAGAAGCCGCAAACGAGCAATTCAGTTCCACTGATGTTGTACTCATACTTGGGGCCAATGATGTGGTTAACCCCGCCGCAGAGAATGACCCTTCTAGCCCGATCTATGGCATGCCTGTACTCCAGGTATGGAAAGCAAAATCTGTGATCATCAATAAGCGAAGCATGCGGCCGGGTTATGCAGGTATTGAGAATCAACTTTTCTTTCTGCCAAATTCTTCCATGCTTTTTGGAGATGCAAAGGATGTTTTGCAGCAATTAATTCTTCAGGTAAAAGAGCTTTAACCCAATAAAATATGATGACATAATATATTGATTTTCAACAGCAAATGTTGAATGGGTTCGAGTCCCAGCAGGTTCACCGGGTATCTGGATACAAAATATCCGGTACTTTATTCAGTTAATGGTTTGAATCCCGCCCTCGCTACTTCACCACAATTACCATCGACCCTGATATTCCATTAACGGTTGCAGTTATAGTAGCTACGCCAACTCCAATTGTTTTCACTATACCGGCAGCATTAACGTTAGCAACTGATCTATTATTTGATTGATAGTCAGCGTGCATACCAGCCAGGTCGGCAAACGAATCATCATTATTAACAGCTTCCATTATGTTATCGGCGGGGGCATGCAAATCTTCAAGTTCGGGATTAATGTCGCTTTTTATCCATTTGTTCTTATCGTGCAAATTGATGGTTTCCCCAACATGATAAATGAGCGCCTCAGGCTGCAGCGTTACACGTACAACCTTAGGTGTCAGGGTTCCTTGAATATTGACAAGAGCGGAGGTAACAATATCGCGCGAGTTATACCCAACCTGGAATTCATATACGCCATTATAAACCATGGCCTTCAATTCCTTCTCATTCCAAAAGGATAAGTTATCAGCATCCACTTTTAAGGAGACGTGCTGGGTTTGTCCCGGTTGAAGACTTTCTGACTTTTCAAATCCTGCTAATTTCTTTACAGGCATTTCCTCCCCTTTAATCGTTGGAAATGCAACATAAAGCTGCGCGACAGCCTCTCCGGCTACGCTGCCGGTGTTGGTGACATCAAAACTTACTGTAATACCGTCATTCGGCGTTATTTCGGTTTTGGAGACATGCACATTTGAAAATTTAATCTGCGTATAGCTTAGCCCATACCCAAACGGATAGGTGGGGATTCCCCTGAAGTACATATAGGTGCGACCCAATCCTTTCGTTTTATTCGGCGTGAGGTAATAGTTCGATTTATCGGGGAGCTGGGTGTTGTTTTTATACCAGGTAAAATTAAGATGCCCGGCCGGATCTTTTTTACCCAACAATACATTGGCAAGCGCTGTTCCCTGGCTTTCCCCGTTGAAACTGCTGAAAACGATAGCAGGAAACCACTGTTGGGTAAAATTAATAGCAACAGGACCAATGGACTGGATAACCATAACCATATTTGGGTTGTTAAGCGCTGCAACCTGGGCCATCAAGGAATCATAGTTACCCGGCATTTCGATACCTGCACGATCCTGGTCTTCATGACAAACGCCTCCATCCGTTCCAACGAAAACAATCACCAGATCGGCACTTTTAATATCAGCCTTTGTCTTATCGCTAAGAATGGCAGGATTTTCTGAAGTTGTAGAGGAACCGGTTTCATCGAAAATCACCTCGCAGCCCGGATTAACTGCTTTCATGGCTGAGGTAATGCCCTGCACGGCGCTTACTTTAAGGGAAGGATCACCTGAATACCCCCCTAAAGTCACCTCATTTGCTAAGTTGCCAACAATTATAATCTTATTTAACCTTGAGGCATCCATTGGTAACAAACACTTGTGCCTTCCCGGTACCGTATCATTCTTGAGCAGGACTAAGGAATTCTCTGCCACTTCTTCCGCCAATTGCTGATGAGCTGAACTTTGAATTACATTCTTACTGATTTTTGTATAAGGAACTTTGGCGGGGGGATCGAACTCCCCGGTTCTCATTCGGATGGTGAAGACATTGGTAAGGTCAATATCTATCACGCCTTTACTCAGAACACCGGCTTTTATTGCTTCCTCTATGTTGGGCAGGGTATTTTCATCACCGGTGCAGTTAAGATCGGTTCCTGCCCTAAGGGCGTACGCCAGGCCACCGGCCACGCCCGAGACGGTATTGCCACGCTCTTCGTTCACCCAAACTGCCTTATCACCCTGGCGATTTGTACGCCACCCCGGCGCCGCCCAGTCATGCCCATACGGGAAATTTTTGTACGTAGTACCTACCGCGCCACAATCAGAGGTAATATAGCCGTCAAAACCAAAAGTTCGCTGAGCCAGTTCGTTAACAATATAGGTATTGGCTACAGCCGGAGTCCCGTTAATGGCATTATAAGCGGTCATCAAACCTGCAACATGTGCTTTCTCAATAAGATAACGGAATGTTGCTGTATAATAATCCCTGATTGCCTCATCGGGCGCGTCGGATGATATTCCATAACGGTTGTTCTCAACATTATTCATCGCGTAATGTTTTGCGGTAGTTGCCACTTTCAAATAGCCGGTCATTGATTGCCCGTCTATTGTTTGTCCCTGGAAACCATTCACAAAGGCCGCAGCCATGTGCGATGCAAGGTAGGTGTCTTCGCCAAATGCTTCATCGTTACGCCCCCAGCGTGGATCACGGTCCATATTAATGGTTGGCGCCCAGTAGATCAAATTCCCATAATTACCAACGGAATCGCCTAAATTATTTTGACCCACATTAAATAACGACTTATCTATAAAACCACGAGCCTCGTCTGAAATAGCTTCCGTTTCCTTGTAAATGAGCTTGGGATCCCAACTCATGGCTGATGCAAAATTCACCGGGAAACTTGTTGCATGAGGGTTCCATGCAGTTTTCTCCTTTTTAACATCGCCGATGTTTATACTTCCAAACATCGCATTGATGCCATGCTGTCCCTCGCTCCAGTAAAAATATTGGCTTACACCCAACCGGGGTATGGCCGGAGCAAAATTGGTGTGAAGCTGCAGCACTTCTTCACTTAAAGTCATACGTGAAACGAGGTCTGCCGCCCGTTCGCGGAACGAATAGGTAGTATCCAAATAAATAGGATTCCTGCTTTCTTTGCCAACGGGCTGTTTCCTGTTTTGCGTGTAGCCAGGCGGAATAAATGCAACTATCAGAAAAAAACAAATTCGTACTTTCATAATTGAACTTTTTTCATTTTTTATTGGTCAATGTCTTTCACAGACACATTAAAACTGGTTTCCAGGAATTCCCCGGGAGCTAAAACATTAAGTCCTATACCGTTATTAAAAGCGTTGCCGATGCAAGTTAGCGGCTCAATGGCAAATCCTTTACCTGCAACCCCGTAAAGCTGCAAAAAAGGAAAGCCCGTGCTGGTAACCGTAATATCTATCAACGCCTTTTTATCTCTGAGAATTGTTGTTGCAGAATCGTTTGTTTGATTAAGCCGGTAAGCATTAAAAAAGAAATGATCTTCCAGTTCTAAAAACTTAGCCGCATCGTCAAACGTCGCCGCTATACCCGTATTGATATATGCTTCGTCGATTACAAAAAAAGCATTCGCCGGGATTTTCAACTGGTATTGCGAAAGATCTTCCCTCACCCGAAAATAAGGATGCCACCCTAACCCTATCGGCATGTTCTTGCTGCCTTTGTTTTGAACCCAGGTATGGCAGCTAAACCCGGTAGCCGTCAAAACATAACGGACAGTTAGATTAAAAGGAAAAGGGAAACCGGTTAGGGCGCCATTATATTCAAAACAAAGTGTTACGGATGCCTGCTGGTCATTTGTCTCCGCTTGTAACGCGTCAAATTGTTTGGTATTCACAAAACCGTGAAGCGCATTTTGGGAATTGGCTTCGTTGCAAGGCAGGTTATATACAACCCCCTCAAAAACATAGCGGCCTTTTTCAATTCTGTCTGCAAATGGCGCAAGCAAAGCGCCCCTATATTGAGCTATACCATCGCTATACAATTCCTCAGCGTCTTTAACCGCCCATAATAGCGGGTGTAAAGCTGCACGGCCTGATAAACAGATCTGGTGCAGGCTGCCACCTAAATCGGGTATAATCGTCACATATTCATTAGTATCAAGGTTGCGAATTTCCAGTAAATCGATTTTCCCAAAGCGAATTTTGTTTACCACAAACATAGATGTCAGCCCTCATTAAAAAAATTCGTTATCATACCTTTCACACCTGGCTTCACGGTAAATACCCCGCCCGACATCGGGAATTTCCGGATGTTCTCAATGGTGTCGTATTTGCGACTCGAGGTTATGAATAAAGTATCCAATGCTTCACCGCCAAAACAGCAGGAACTGGGAATATCCGCCGGAGTTTTTATTCGATCCAAAACTTTACCGGTTTTTGTTTTGTATCGTACCACACATCCACCTTGCCAAAAAGCTACCCATAAGTTATCTTCTTCGTCTATCGCCATACCATCGGGCAATCCTTTTTCGCCCGCTGTATCTATCAAAACAGATTTATTGCTGATCACCCCTTTTTCCAGATCAAAATCATAGCAGAAAATTTTCTTCATCATACTATCCACCACAAACATTTTCTTATTTTGCTTATCCCAGGCTATGCCGTTCGGCAGGGTAAAAGCCACGTCCATTTTTTCGTAGCTTAAATCAGCATTTATCTTATATAAGGCCCCTTCCCCATTTTCCGCGGAATTATTCATCGTGCCAATCCAAAGCCGGTTATTTGCATCGCACTTGCCGTCGTTTAGCCGGTTATCCGGTTTGTTTTCCTGTATAATTACCTCTTTGATCAGTTCCTTTTTTTCCGGATCGTAGATACAGATACGTTTATTCACAGCAACGATCAAATTGTTGCTGCTGGTAGGTATAGCCACCATTACTGTTTCGGCTATTTTTGTCGCGGAGTATTTTTTCGACGTTAAATGAAAACAGCAAACAAGGCCCTCATTGTAATCAACCCACATTAATTCCCCGGCTTTATGATCCCACACGGGTCCTTCGCCTAAGCTATTCCGGCAATCCAATAAGATCGAAGCTGTTTGCATTTTATTTTGAAAATGGGATAATCAAGAACCAAGAACCAAGAGTCAAGAACCTGCAATTTAAACTCAACCCAGCTGAACACCTATTCCTCCATCGATCCGGTAAAATTGACCGGTCATAAATTTGCCCTTGTCGCTAGCGGCAAATAATATAAAATCGGCGATCTCCTCAGGCTTGGCGATGCGTTTAAGCAGGTGAATATTCTCGGTTTCAATGATCACTTTTTTGGTGTCAGCATAAGCGTCGATCGTGGTCTCCAGCATCGGAGTCATTACCGCTCCGGGACAAATGGCCACGCATCTTAAATGAGGAGCATAATCTACGGCCAGGCTTTTAGTGAAACCAAGAATTGCAGCTTTCGATGTCGCATATGCAGCCACCCTTTTCTGAGTGATTAATGCCTGCACACTGCTCAGATTGATGATAACCGCATTTTCACTTTGCTCCATTAATGGAATAGCTAATTTTGAACAAAAGAACATGCTTTTTACATTAACATTCATGGTCAAATCCCAAAGCTCTTCGGATGTTTCGGTTACTGTTCCATATGTTTGTATCCCCGCATTGTTTACCAATATATCAATGCCTGCAAATGTTTCCTTTATTTTTTCGAATGCACTTTCCAATTGATCAATATCACACAAATCACATTGATTATAATAACAGCGGGAAGATCCACCAGTAGCTTCTCCGCTTTTTTCATCCTTATCAAGAATAATAACGGTAGCCCCCTCTTCCAGTAACTTGTCTGCTACGGCTTTTCCGATGCCTTTTGCGCCGCCGGTGACAATGGCTGTTTTGTTAGTAAACTGCATGACTAAAATTTATCAAAATTATAAGAATAAATCAATGCTAAACCGGTTTATTGGTTACTATTAACGGTTAAAGTTAAATATGTTGCGGATTCAGGAGGTAATAAAATTAAATTTTACCTTGCTCTACGCAAGTATATTTGATAATCAATTGGGAATAGATTTTTATTTACTTCATTTGCTGTTGACCGACAAATGACGTTTTTCATTTGGTCTTTCTAAAATTAAAAAAACGAAGAGCAGGAAATCATGAAACTAGGACTGGGACTTTACCGGCATATGCTTACCCGTGATAATTTTGATTTTGCCAGGCAATGTGGCTGTACACATCTGGTTGTCCATTTTGTTGATTATTTCAACAAAGGAAATCATAAAACGAGGAATGATCAGCCCATTGGAAATCAGGACGGCTGGGGTTATGCCGGCAACTCGAAACCGCTTTGGGAACTGGATTCATTGCTTGCGCTAAAAAAAGAAATTAATGAAGCCGGGCTTGAATTAGAAGCGATTGAAAATTTCGATCCTGCCGATTGGTATGATATTTTGCTGGATGGCCCCAACAAAAAAAATCAAATCGAAGAAATTAAAAGGTATATACGGAACCTCGGCATCGCAGGTATTCCAATTATGGGATACAATTTCAGTCTTGCCGGTGTTTGTAGCAGAATGTCAGGCAATTTTGCAAGGGGGGGTGCAGTATCTGTAGGAATAGATCAGGTGGATCAACGCCCGATTCCCAACGGAATGATTTGGAATATGACTTATGATACTGAAGGCGCTAAAGGGTACGTAAAAAATGTTTCACGGGAGGAACTGTGGCAAAGGCTTGCGTACTTTCTCGATCAGCTAATTCCCGTTGCGGAAGAAGCCAGAGTCACGCTTGCCGCACATCCCGACGATCCGCCTATGCCTGTATTAAGGGATACGCCAAGACTGATTTACCAGCCGCAGTTATATTCCAAATTGTTGAATTTAAACCCCAGCAAAAATAACGCATTGGAATTCTGTCTGGGTTCCATCGCTGAAATGACGGAGGGCGACGTATATGAGGCAACAGCGCGGTATGCTGATCACATCGGGTATATTCATTTCAGGAACGTAAAAGGAAAAGTCCCCCACTATAAAGAAGTGTTTTTGGATGAAGGGGATATTGATATGATCAGGATCTTAAAAATATTAAAAGACAAGGATTTTAAAGGAGTCTTAATTCCTGATCATACGCCGCAAATGAGCTGTGAGGGGTCGTGGTATGCTGGTATGGCCTATGCCTTAGGCTACATGAATGCTGCTATGAAGTTAGTGTGATATCGTAGGATTCATGAGATGTACGCGCACCTAGCGAGTA
>Ga0206864_1229_pt1 | contig 16030 bp, 12 predicted proteins | sample Alteio_BWOrgCont_42_FD_152632 | JGI IMG/M metagenome (GOLD analysis project Ga0206864, IMG submission 152632) | Enriched cells from forest soil in Barre Woods Harvard Forest LTER site, Petersham, Massachusetts, United States -... | ecosystem: Environmental > Terrestrial > Soil > Temperate forest >...
TATTTATCATTATAAGCATAATTGAGCTTCGCGAACTCCGATACCAGCGCATCGCCACTGCCTGCCCCATTTACTACGATTTGGCTGGTGCCTTCACTCAGATATGCATAATTGATGTCGGCTATTGCCAAGCCTTGTACGCTGCCATTAAAGTTTTGATACTTATCCTTGATGTTTTCTTCGCCAAGTAAAAAGCTGAATTTATTTTTACCGATCGTATGATCGTAGGTAAGCTGGTTTTGCCAGGTTTCGGTTACTTCGTAATCCGTCGATTGTCCGGCGATGGTCGCCGGATCAGACAGAAAGCCGGCGGTGTAAGGTAATTGTATCGAACGAAAGTAATTGCCGGCAAAATCAGCAGCATAGGTGGTTTTAAAATGAAGATCGGGCAGAATAGTGAGATCGAGATAGGCATTCCCAAATACGCGGCCAAATGCATTTACATTTTGCTTGTTATCCTCAATCAACCTCACTGGGTTATCGCGATCGTCCATGCCTGCGACGGGACCGCCCCAGCCACCGTCTACTGTATGAACGGGAATGATGGGATTTTCTATCAATGACAGCAGGGTAATGCTTCCGGTAGGTAAAATAGGATCGCGCATATACGTTGCAGAAAGCGTTTCGCCGATTTTTACACGCCCTTTAAACAGGCTGTAGTCGGAATTGTAGCGAGCATTATACTTGGTATCGCTGGTCTCCTTAATAATGTCCTGGTTATTATAATATCCCAAAGAGAATAAGGAGCTGCTATGGTCGGTTCCGCTGGCCACACTGAGCGCATACGATTGTAAAATTGAACGCTGTGATATTTGATCGAACCAGTTGGTATTCGACGCCAGTTCGGTATGGGCTGCATCGATATAGGTGGGCACATTTACGCTATACAAAACAGGATCGCTGTAATTCTTGTTCCAGTTGTAGGTATAGATCCCATTGCTTACAGAAGGGTCGATAGGATTGCTCGCATCGGGGCCAAACTCGTCGTCGTTTACCTGCGCCTGCCAATAAGCCTGTCCATGCTGTATGGTGTTAAGAGGGCTTAATTTATCGTCGTAAGTTTGTATTGATGTGGATGCGTCCAGGGAAATTGTCGTCTGCCCGGCCTTAGCCTTTTTTGTGGTTACAATGATCACCCCGGCTGCCGCCCTGGAGCCGTATATGCTCGCAGCAGAGGCGTCTTTAAGCACCTGTATGGATTCGATGTCATCCTGGTTAATTTCCTGCAAACCACGTTCGGTTGGTATACCATCGATGACGTACAGCGGGTTATTGTCGTTCAGGGTTGTAGTGTAGCGCACCTGGACGGTTACGGCCCCGTTGGGAGAACCATCTGCAGATACCGTCAGCCCGGCGACCCTTCCCTCCAGCGCCTTCATGGCATTACCCTCGGGGATGTCCTCGATATCACTTACGTTAACCACGGCAACCGCGCCCGTCAGATCCTTTTTGCGTTCAGAAGTGTAGCCTGTAACTACTACCTCATTCAGTGAATTGCTTTCAAAGGCGAGTTTTACCTTTAGCGCTGAAGTTTGCCCCGTTATCAAAACCGAGTCGGTTTTCGCCCCAAGGAAGGAGAACTTCAAGGTTTGGCCTGTGGCGGCTTCAATCCGGAACTTACCGTAAACATCGGTCACAGTCCCTGCTTTTGTCTCGATGACCGTAACTGAAACCCCGGGCAAAGGGTTGTTTGCGTCATCGGTCACCGTTCCGGTAATAGCTCGGGCCTGGCTGTAGCCCCTTGCTGCAAGCATCAGCAGCAAAAAGCATAGGAGTAGGAGTTTTTTCATAATTGTTCCTTAATTGGTTTAAAAAATTGTTGTTTAAATTCTTCATATTCTGTTAAATCATATTCCGGGCAGCCTCCCTTTCTCATTGCTACAAAGGCGCCCATGGCAACCGCGTTCGTAATTATAGTTTCCGGTGTATTATTTAACCGGTGATTTGCGATAAATGCAGCTAAAAATGAATCCCCGCTGCCAATGGTGTCCATTACTTTTATTTCGCAACCCCAAGCGTTATAAACCTGGTCGTTTTTATAGTACGAAGCCCCGAACTCTCCTTTGGTGACGATTACCTCGCTAACGTTAAAGCGCTTTTGGATAAACTCAACCTGCGCGGCTTCGTTACCAAATTGGCCGCCGAAAACCATCTGCCCCATTTCCAGTTCCGACTGGTTGAACTTTACAATGTCAGCGCCGGATAACAATTCCTCCAGCAGGTCGCGGTTTACAAAGGGCGGCCTAAGGTTGATATCGAAAACTTTTATAGCATCGGTTTTGAGCAACTGCGACAGCGTAGACCTCGATACCCCGTTTCTTGAAGCCAGGCTGCCATAGATCAAATAGCTGGATGGTTTGAGTGCGCGAAACATGCTTTCGGTATAGCTGATAAAGTCCCATGCAACCGGAAAAACTATTTCATAGGCTACTTCATTCCCGTTATTCATTTTAGCAAGTACTTCGCTCGTCGGATATACTTCGTCTTTTTGCAGCATATCCTTATTAATGCCCCACATGTCAAGCAACTGCTCCAGTTTCCGGCCATTACTATCGTTTCCAATCCGGCTAATAATGCCAACCTCAACACCCAGCTTATTCAGGTGGTACGCCACATTTAAAGGCGCGCCGCCGGGTTTAGGTCCATCCGGGAGCATATCCCACAGGATTTCACCATAGCATATTACCGGGGGTGTATGTTGCTGCAAATCCATAATCTTACTTTTAATGAACCAGTACTACCGCGTTTTCAATCTGCTCCAATGATTTACCCTTGGTTTCGGGCATCACCCGCCAAACAAAAATCAATTGTACTACCATCATCACCGCAAAGAACAGGAAGGTGTTTCCGCCGCCTAGTTTCTCGGCGAAATAAGGAAAGCTAAAAGCGATCAAAGCCGCCATTATCCAGTGCGTGGAACTGCCCAGTGTTTGGCCCTGCGCCCGTACCTGGTTTGGGAAAATTTCAGAAATAAATACCCAGATGACGGCGCCCTGCGAAAAGGCAAAAAAGGCAATAAAGGCCATGATGAAGATGGGTATTGCAAATCCATCAAAGTTTCCCATATAAAAAGTATAGGAGACCAACAGCAGCGAAACGATCAACCCGACGGAGCCGACCATCATCAGCATGCGTCGCCCTACCTTGTCAATGATGTTAATTCCCAAAAGGGTGAAGATGAAATTGATAAGGCCGATTCCTACAGTTGAAAGGAGGGAGGAATGCGCACCCAAACCGGCCATTTCAAATATCCGGGGCGCGTAATAAATGATGGCGTTGATGCCCGAAACCTGGTTAAAAAAGGCAAAAAGCATGGCCAGCATTATGGGCTTATTGTATTTGCCCGAAAAGAGGCTTTCCTTGTTATGTTTATTCCCCTGGCTGTCTAATGATGAGTTTTGGATGGATTTAAGCTCCTCGTTGCAATTGAGCGGGTTGATAATTCTCAAAATTTCCAAAGCTTTTTGATGGGCATTTTTCTTGAGGATCAGCCAGCGCGGACTCTCGGGTATGTAATAGATCAACACCAGGAATATAAATGAGGGTACCGCCTGCACCCCCAGCATCCATCGCCAGGAAGCTTCTCCGCCCTGCCCGATCAGGTAATTTGAAAGATAGGAGATAAGGATGCCTAAAACTACGTTAAACTGAAACAGCCCAACCAGGCGGCCCCGGCGGTCGGCAGGTGAAACCTCCGAAATATAAATGGGCGCTGTTACCGACGATGCGCCTACGCCCAGGCCGCCCAAGAAGCGAAAAGCCAGAAATAAATACCAATTATCGGCCAGGGCGGTCCCCAATGATGCGAGCAGATAGGCCACCGCAACAAAATAGAGGGTGTTTTTTCTGCCAAAGCGGTCGGACGGCCGCGAACCCAGCAACGACCCGATAACCGTTCCTATTAAGGCAATGGAAATTGTAAGCCCGTGCGCAAACACGGAAAGCTGCCAGAATTGCTGAATGGATTTTTCGGCCCCGGAAATAACTGCTGTATCAAAGCCGAATAAAAAGCCTCCTAAGGCAACGACCATGGACCATACCACGACGGAATTTTTTCTCATGAATTATTGGTGTTACTGGTTAACGGTTGCAAAGTAGGCCGGATTTGCAGGGTTGGGTTATCAATTTTATATCAAAATGCAACAGAATTTAAACATTATATAACTAATTAATTTTGTGTTTGTTATGATATTTGTAACGAAGGTATTGATCGCGATATCTAATTTTGTTACATCAAATCTTTGTTTTGGTTACATCTTAAATGGTCGGTTGCTTATACGCGGCTACGGAGGTGTATATAAATACAATGTTTATCCATAACTTTGAAAACAATGGGTTGCCATTACCAATTATACTGTTCGAACTAATATTCATTGTTGCTTAATAATTATGCGTTCAAAGTCATGTATTTTGACTTTATTTTTTAGATTTTCCGTCCTTTTTTTAGTGTTTGGAATCAGTTATGGTTGCCGGAATGTAAAGAAAGAGGCCTCATTTACCATTGGTTTTTCGCAATGCGTCGGCTCCGACCTGTGGCGCCAGACGATGCTCGATGAAATGAAAACGGAGCTTTCCCTTCACCCGGGTGTTGATTTTATTTATGCAGATGCGGAAAACAGCAGCAAAAAGCAAATAAGCCAGGTGCATGCCATGCTCAATAAGGGCATCGACCTGCTTATTATTTCGCCTAACGAGGCCCAGCCACTTACCGCCGTTGTTGAAGATGCTTATAATAAAGGAATCCCCGTAATCGTAATTGACCGCAAAACCGCGTCTTCGCTATATACGGCCTATGTAGGAGCTGATAACTACGAAATAGGGAAGATGGCCGGCGAATACATTGGCACTACATCTAACGGCCCGGTCAATGTTCTTGAAGTGATGGGGCTGCCCGGATCGTCACCGGCAATTGAAAGGGACCGGGGCTTTAACGATGGAATAAAACGTTTTGCCAACGTACATATAGAAACCAAAATTTACGGCGACTGGTTAAAACAAAATGCGGAGGCCGAAATTTTGAAGGCAAGGGATGTGCTGCCGCGCGTTAACATGGTTTTTGCACATAACGACCAGATGGCTGCCGGAGCCCGGGAGGTATTGAACAGGCTGCACTTTCCAAAAAATATAAAAATTATCGGTGTTGATGCCCTGCCCGGAACCGGCGGAGGGCTCCAAATGGTATCGGACAGGACATTGACCGCCAGCCTGCTTTATCCGACAGGCGGTAAAGAAGCCATTGAAACCGCTTTTAAAATATTAAATAAGGAAGTATTTTCCAGGGACAATATCCTGCAATCATCTGTTATCGATTCCAGCAATGTGCAATTGATGAAAATGCAATGGAGCAAGATCAATGGCCAGCAAAAAGATATTGAACAGCAGCAAGCTTTATTAGCCGAGCAGCAACAGGTGTATAACAGTCAGCAGGTTATCTTAAACATCATTGTGATCACCCTTGTACTGGCTATCGTTTTCGGGGGATTGGCCTTTTATTTCCTTACAGAAAACCGGAAGATCAACAAAAGCCTGGAGGCCAAAAATAACGAGATACTGCTCCAGCGCAACCAGCTTATCGAAATGAGCGATAAGGCTGAAGCAGCGACGGAGGCGCGCCTTAATTTTTTTACCAACGTTTCGCACGAGTTCCGTACGCCATTAACCTTAATGCTCTCACCGCTGCAGGATATGATGAAAAACGAAAAGATTTCGTCCATAGCCGGCCGGGATATGAAGATGATCCATCAAAATGCTTACCGGTTACTAAAGTTAGTGAATCAGTTGATCGATTACCGAAAGATCCAGATCGACAAGCAGGTGATCAAAGCGTCGGAAAATAACCTGGTTGAGTTTATAAAGGATATTGCCGACAGTTTCCGTGTATACACCCAAAAGCTGCATATTCAGCTTTCGTTCACGCCGGCTGAGAAAGAGATCAAAGTCTGGTTTGATGTTAATATGATCGATAAGGTATTTTTTAATCTTATCCATAATGCCATAAAATTTACACAGGAAAATGGGATTATTCACATCCGCATCCACAGGGACGAAAAAAATGTTTATGTCGATATCGACGATAACGGAATAGGCATGTCAGACGAGGATACGTCCCTTATATTCGACCAGTTCTACCAGGCTGATCACGCCCCGGTGGCTGGCTCCGGCATAGGACTGTCGCTGTCAAAGGAGATTGTACTGCTTCACCACGGAGAGATAAACGTCCGCAGTGAAAAATGGAAAGGCACCACTTTTACGGTGTCGCTTCCCCTTGGCGACCAGCATCTTCATCCTATTGAAAGGTCGTATTCACCCGGAAACTGGTCGAATATGATAGAAAAATCAAAGATCTACCAGGAAGACCTGGAGCGTATCATGGGAAAAAAGGAATATGATGTTCCTGCTCATACAAAAGACCGGTCTATCTTGATCGTTGAGGATAACCTCGAGTTACTTGATTACCTGGTGGAAAGGTTCAGGGGGGATTTCGAAATTTTTAGCGTGGACAACGGCGAGGCAGCCATCGCGAAGGCCTATGAACATGTGCCGGATTTGATACTATCCGACGTTGTTTTACCGGGATTGTCGGGGAAGGACATCGCGCGGCGGCTTAAATCCGATGTTCGCACTTCACACATTCCGATTATTTTGCTGACTGCCCAGGGCAGCACCGAACACCAGATTTCGGGCATGCAGGCAATGGCCGATATGTATATCACCAAGCCCTTCAGCTTTGATTATTTAAGAGCGAGTATCGATAACCTGCTGGCAAACAGGCTGAAATTAAAAGAGCACTTTACAAGCGATATCAGCTCATCAGAAAAGCTGCCGGTTTCAAAGTCACTGGATAAAAAGTTCCTTAATGATTTTGCAGCAATTGTGGAAGAAAATTTGGGGAATGAGGATTTTGATGTGGATGATATTTGCAAAGTTATCGGCATATCGAGGGTACAGCTTTACCGGAAAGTTAAGGCGTTGTTAGGCTGCAGTATCACCGAATATATTTTGAACCGCAGGCTAAAGAAAGCAAAATACCTGTTGAATAATGAGACTTTTTCCATTGCCGAGATTGCTTACAAAGTAGGTTTTTCAAATCCCAATTATTTTTCTACCGTTTTTAAGGCGAAGTATAATTACACCCCAAGCGAGTTCAAAAAAAACAATATCCAAAATACCTGATATCTCATGAGTATCGGACGCCAATCCACGTAACGCGTAAAAATCAATTAATATTTATCATAGCTCAAGTTTACATCGTTTTTTATTGCGTGAGCCAGGTTTATGCGTGCAGATCTTTTCGTAGGGCCGGCGAAGTCAGTTCATCGGGCATTGACCCGTATCATATTTATCTAAGGCTGGTTACTTCCCTGGTCACGCCAAGCATTTGAGATTTTACTATACCAAAATTGGGGACATACCATTCGGTACTTTCTATAGTCTGAGGAGGCACGTTATATCCTTTGACAGTAGTGATGGTTTTATAGGTTATTTTTAAGCAACTCCAGGTGCCGGCCGCCGTAGTGACCGTTTCTTTAGCAACTACCATCCTGGCAGTAGTTTTAGAGGTAGCCACTATGGTTTCATTGCCAAGATCCTCCTTCATTTCCATAATTGCATCCTTTAAATGATCACCAACCTTCATCCCCGAAGGATATTCTTCTAAACTGAAATTTGCATTATTCTTTTGTGATGCACTGCCAGGCTTTTTTGAATCATTAAAATTCATATCTATCATCATTACCCCGCCGCTGCACTTGTAACTGGCAGAAAATTTTCCCTGGGACTTTCCGTTTTTATCAAAAGATTCCGAAACAACGATGGCGGTTACTACGCCGTTGGTTGTGGTCACGTCGGAAACTTTTGAAATTCCCTTGCCAATAAAAGCACCTTTTTCATCATAGCTGGACATCTCAATGACCCTGTTTTTTTGCAAATAATAATATTGGGTACAGTCCTGGGCAGCAAGCCGGAATGCTGCAAACAAACAAGCAATTATCAACGCAAATTTTTTCATGATTTTTATTTATATAACAAAACTATTGCTTACGACAATAGGCGTCAATCACCCAAATGGTGAAGGAAGCAATTTATCAGCAACGAAATTGTAAGCAAAAGCCCCCATTTGGGTAATTGACCGGATTTTTAATCGGCAGTACTTTTAATGGTAACAATTTTAAACCCTGTTAAAACTAAAGACATGAAAACAAAATTAAAACATGCAACATCTTCCGAAGGCTATTACATTAAATTGTATCATGTGCTGCTGACATTGGTTTTTTTCTTTTTCTGTGTAAATGCACTGGCGCAAAGTGCAGCGACATCCGGTAAAACAACTGTAAAAAAGCCCGGTAAGCCGCCCCTTAATATGAATGAATACAGAAAATCACCGAAATATGCTGCGCGTAAGGCAAAGTTAGGAAGCAGTGCACCAGGACCAACAACTAAAACAGTTCCGTTTCAGGATGGCACTAAATTAACGATCACCTTAGACACCAAAGCGCCAACATCTGGTGTAACAGGCCCGGTTACAAAAAAAGTGGGTAAGGAAAAGAAAGAAAGCTCAGGCGGATATGACTGCACAACCACAACCGTTAATCTGACCGCCACAAGCACTAACTTTTTGAACAATGATTATGCGGGCACAACAGCCAATATTTATCCGGGGGCCTGTTATACCTATGCAAATTTAACAAACGGCTCATGGAAGGAAACCACAGGCGCCAGGAATTCGCTGCAAATTACAACCGATAATCCAAATGTACGCGACAGCTCCTATCAAAATGTTCAAAATCCGAATGTGGGGACTTTGCAGACAGCTGTGGCAAAATTATACTCAAGGCTCCCAAAAGGCGGTGGAGAAGAAAGTTTAACCTACCAGGTTAGCGAAGCCACAAACAGCGCTGTTTACAACCTGCAAATAGGAGCGGCTGCCAGCGGCTTTGGTGTCGACTTAAGTAATGTATATAGTACCGGCAACCAGTCAAATCATGTTCACGTCACAATCGACGCTACAAAAGTATTATTTAGTATCAGTACATCACCACCTGACAGCGGTTTTTTTAAAGATCCTAAAATAGAAGCGACGCCATACCTATCCTATATCAGCAATGTGAATTACGGTGTACGCGTTTTAGCGAACGCTGACATAACATTTGCTTCACAGGAAGAAGCTGATCAATTCAAAGGCAGCTATTCGGGCTTTGGCGTATCCGTAAGTTTAAATGTGGATTATGGCACCAGCAGTAAGAACACTACGGCTACCATTAATGGCTACATGATAGGCGGACCCGGCAACCAGTTGGTAGCTTATTCATTGGCTGATTTAAAAAAGCAAATTGAAAAAGCATTTGCCGGGGCTACTTTCCAAAATGCGCGGCCAATTTCGTACGAAGTATGCGATATGGCCGGCGACCAGATAAACACCTATAGCGCTACTGACAATTTTAACGTACGGAATTGTATACCAGCGGCAGCAGGGCCGCCTGAAATTGATAATATTACTTTGACTTTTACACAGGGTAGCCAGGGCAGAAGTGGAAACACATTTTATACAGTGGCTTTAATGCCCGGTATGAACCAGGAAACTGATCTGAACAAAGCAATGTTTATATACAATTCAGGCCCTGTTGCAACCCAGGGGTATGCCGCCAATAGCAACGTAACTATTGTACTGAAGCCAAATAAACCGGTTTTGGATAAGCAAGGTAAGATATTAGGTGGCTACAAAGGTAAATTTACTTTGGACGAGTTTCAAAAATCAGGGGGGCACGTACTTATATGTCCATTGGCCTACTTACCAGGTAAGTACCAGGGCGACAGTAACTGGACTGTTGATGGTGTAGCAGTAAAGATAAACCTTAAACCTACTGCGGCAGACCCAAATCCGCCGACACCGGGCGGCAATTCACTTTCATGGACCCTGACCGGGCCAAATGAAGTGAGTTTATGGACCAGTGCATTTGCCCCGCATCCTAATTATTCGTACTTATTTTTTGACCAAAATTTTAATCCGCAGGGACATCAATAGGATACTCAAAGGCATTCGCATGTCAAATGTTGCGTTTCAATTTTCAACAAAAAATCCAAAGCTGCCTTACCACAAAAAGGCAGCTTTGAATAAATTTTTCATTAACAATTCACCGGGCCTAAAGATTCGTAAAACAATGAAAACCAAAGTCTCCTACTTGTTTTATTTAGCCGCGCTTTTTATTTTTTGTTTTGGAAAAGGGTATGCGCAGGTGGTTGCTGTCCCGGCCCAGCAAAATGCTGCGGGGCAGGGAAATGCTGCACAGGCGACGCCAAATGCCTCGCCGGCAGCGTCAAATACGCCACCGTCTGCAACCTTCGTGAGCGTTAAGGTAACCCGCCCTACGGATACGTTAGGAATTATTAAACTCGACCGGTTTGTTACACGGTGCTATGATTTGTACGATAAAACAAATGAATTATGGAATAAGTTAAATGCCATTGAACAGCAAATATTTAACCATCCCACTGATGTAGAGCCCAAAGCTATGCAAATCCAACTGGCTAACTTCACAACCCAGCTCCGAAACCTAAAAACCATCGGTACTAACCTTGTAACGTTAGGTCAGCAAATGGTGGACGATGCTCCCCAAAGCCTGAAAAACAAACCTCTGAAGATTCCAGGGGCTGTTTTAAGGGTTAAAGACGCGGTCAGGGCTGTGACGGCGTCCGCCCAAAACGTTTACACAATGCTCACAGTTACCCTTGTAGATATTAACCACAAGTTGCATGGCAAGGCCATCCCGGGTACGGCCCCTGCCGCAAATTTAAGCAGCAACAGCGCTCCTTCGAATAATCAGGATAACAGCGTAAATAACAATACAGCTACGCCCCGGGATTTGATCGGTGGCACTACTGCTGTTAAAAACGTAAACGGCAGCAAAACTGTGGTTGCAAAGTTAAAAAGCGACACTACTGCTTCGAAGGCAAATGCTGCTGCCAAGTCGGCTGCCGCTGCCAAAATCAGAACAGGGGCAACCATGCAAACTTCCATTAGCATCACAGGGGCGGATTCAGCGGCATTCAGGTCTTTTTCACGAGGGCTAAGCAAGATAGTAGCTGTCAAAAGCATGCGGAAAAAATTCAGCGCAGCGGGGCCATCGGAAATTGACGTTGTGCATTATGGCTCCACTGATGATCTGGTAAGCGCCATGCTAATCAACTGTAGAGATGTGCTTTCACAAAAAAATATCGGTAAATCCGAGAATGGTAAGGTAAACCTCGTGTTCTAAATAGAGCTCGGGTTAGTAGTCCTTTATCTTAATCGAATTGGCTATCTTTTTCGGCATTTCTATCATCATATTTTTCATTGGGGTATAGGGCAGTATTTTCCAGATTTGCAGCGCCAGCCATTGTTTAAAATTTGTTTTTGGGATAAACCAATCAACGCCCTCGGCCAATCCCTGGCATTTGGTAACAAAATCCCGCATTTGGGACTCGTAGCTTGCAAACGCTGCGGTATGATCTCCCTTAGCCTGTTTTAATTCACCTGCAAGGATATACGCCCCGATAACGGCCATGCTGGTACCCATTCCCGCCATTGGGGAGGCACAATGCGCGGCATCGCCTATGAGTGCTACGCGACCGTTATACCATTGCGGCATTTTGATCTGGCTGATGGAGTCGAAGTAAAAATCAGGGGCGCTCTCCATAAATTCCAATAGACGGGGCGCCTCCCATTCATCATGGGCAAAGTTATCCCGGATAAGTTGTTTTTGTGCGTCGATGTCGCGGTAGTCGTAAGTAAAAGGATCGGAGCGGAAATAGAAGGATGCACGTGCTTCCCTGCCATCTGCCGCCCCAAACAGGCCAATTCGCTTGCCTAAGGTACCGTAATATAGGGCATTCATCCCCAGGTTCATGAAATTTGGCGTAGTGAAGATGGCTAAGTACAAACCCAGGTGGCGGATGTAGTTAGCCTCATCCCCGAAGGCCAGCGAGCGAACTTTTGAATGCAAACCGTCAGCGCCGAACACCAGGTCGAAACGCTTGTTTGGCGTGCGGGAGAAGGTGACATCAACCCCTGCATCGGTTTGGCAGATGGCGGTAATCGTATCGTCAAAAATGTAGGTGACGTCGCTACGTGTTGCATCATAAAGCACATTGGCGAGATCGCCGCGCATAATTTCCAATTCACCGCTGGTAAAGCCGTCGGGCATGCGCGCCATCAGCTTATTGTTTTTATCGACGATGCTGATCTTGCCGCTCCGTGTTTCATGCCCGCGGATGGCTGGGATCAACCCCATCCAGTCGAGTACCTCCATCGCCGCCCCCCTGAAATCGACGGCATAGCCGCCCGGGCGTATGCCCGGAGCGCGTTCCACAATTGTCACTTCAAACCCGTACCGGCTAAGCCAGAAAGCCAGAGCCGGACCGGCAATGCTGGCGCCGGAGATTAAAACTTTTTTGCTCTTCATGTTTTAAAATTAACCGGCAACACGCGGTACGGCAATGAATCACAGGTTAACAGTATCGATGGGTCGGTGAAAATGGTGTTTTGCTCGGCGGCAAATGGCTCCGGGAATATTTGTTGCGGCATGGCAGGGCAAACGCAGCCGATGATGCGCCCATCATTAGTTGCACTTGCCCCGAAAGCGAAGTAAGGAATTTTTAAAATCGATGATGAGTGTCGAACCCCGGATAACTGTTCAGTTCCCTGTTGGAACAATGTCGCTTGTTTCAACCATCAGCATTACTGTTTTTACGATTGCCCTTGGCCTGTGCATAACCCCTTTGGTAATGGTGACTCCTTCATTAGAATTCAGTTCAATGGTCTGGTCTTCCAGGTCAATCAAAAGCTGCCCCTGCAGCACAAAGAAGAACTCGTCGTCATTATCATGTTTATGCCAGTGATACTCTCCCTGGACGATCCCGATCCTGACCACGCTTTCATTCACCCGGGTGAGCGTTTGATTGAACCATTTGTCAGTACATTCGGCAACCATCTTCGGGATGTCTATTTTTTGCAAGTGTTCAAACTTTACATCAAGTTTGGTTACGTAGTTAAATTGTTGTGTCATATTGAAGATTTTAATTGAGTGTCGTCAGTCGCCATCTGTTCAGCATCTATCCTGCTGAATAAACCGGTTCAGGAATTTAGCTTTTCAAAAACATCCCTCGCGTAAGACCCGCCTATGGGTATCGAAATTTTGCCGATCTCAATTTGAGTTGCTGAATAAGCACTAATATGGTTCAGCGAAACGATATATGATCGATGAATGCGGATGAACTGGTCGTTTGAAAGCTTTTCTCCGAAATAAGTTAATGTCTGGTAGGTTATGATGGGTCCCTGGGTAGTATGTACCCTTACGTAATCTTTTAAACCCTCAATATAAAGCAAATCATGGAGCATTACCCTTACCATTCTTTTATCAGATTTTACGTAGATAAAAGCCTTGCTGTCATCCTTTTTATCGCCGGGCGGAGGGGCGGTAATTTTTACCTGCATCGGGTTTAATAGCTCGTATTTATAAACAGCCTTTAAAAATCTTTCGAAGGAAACGGGCTTAAGCAAATAATCTATCACATTCAGTTCATAACCTTCAATAGCAAACTCACGGTAGGCAGTGGTGATAATAACAGCGGGCGGATTTTTTAAAGTCCGCAACAGCTCGATGCCGGTTAAGTGCGGCATTTGGATGTCTAAAAACAAAATATCGGCGGGAGTGGTTTTCAGCGTGTTAAACACTTCAAGCCCGTTTGAACAGGCGGCCGCAAGTTGAAGCTGTTCAATTTTTTGCACATGCCTTTCTATAACCTCCCTTGCGAGGGCTTCATCATCGGCAATAATGCAAGTGATCTTTTTCATAGCTCTATTTCCAGCTCCACCTCAAACGTGCCGGCGGTTTCGTTTAAGGTTAATTGATAATTATCCGGATATGTAAGCTCAAGCCTCCTCTTCACATTACTTAAGCCCATGCCCTTTTCCTTTTGCCTGGAAACTACTGCGCAACTGTTTTCAACCTTCAAAAATAAACGCGTTCCAATTACTTTAAGGTTAATAGTTATCCATCCCGAATTATCCTCAATGCCATGTTTAAAGGCGTTTTCAACAAAGGGCAGCAGTAACAATGGTGATATCAGCTTCCCTTCAATATCCCCGGAATATTGAAAAGAAAGCTCGAGCCTTTCGGCAAACCGCATTTGCTCGATAGAAATATAATTTCCAAGGTATTTTATTTCATCGCTTAGGGGCATTTTGTTTGCGCTTGCCTCATAAAGCATATAGTGCATCAGGCCTGAAAGGCGCAGCACAACTTTTGAGGCTTGTTCGGAACCCTTTAACGTTAGCGCATACAGGCTATTTAGCGTGTTAAAAAAGAAATGCGGGTTGATCTGTGCTTTTAGTAAGCCTAATTCGGCAGAGAATTTCTCCTTTTCGATCTCGCGCAATTGCTTTTCGTGCTTAAAGGAATTGTCCATCAATTTGATCAGCATGGTGGCAGCGACCACAGGAAAGGCTTGCACCGCGTCCCGTAATATTCTTACGGGAATAAAAAAGTCCTTGTTCTCTGACAAGTATTCAGCCGGGTTGTGCACTTTATCCCAATTATTCCACACCGACCAGGTAAAATACCTGGATAAGATACCGTCGATCAAAAGAATGGCAACCAGTGCCAGCATATACTGCATATACTTGCGGTTGTAATAAAACAGCGGCATTAACACATAAAGGTTAATATAAACAAATATGATATCGTCAGGAATATTTGTAAAAAGAGAGGGCTGCAAATTGAAGGAAAAAACATCCTTATTTTCCCAGCCCCGTTGGACGATTTGATACAAGGTATAAGCCAGCCAGAATAGCAGGTGCCTTAAAACACGTTTAACACTGATCTGCTGATTAATGGCCATATTACAAAATTATATGCTCTGCGGCTAACGGTTTTATTGCCCGAAGGCGCCTGCTATTTGCGGTTTATAAACATAGCTAAAATAACATTTCGGGTGGCGGCGTTATCCCTTTTAAGCGCAGATAAATAGTTGTTTGCCCGCGATGATGGGTTTGGTGTTCAAATGCCTTACCAAACATGCCGAACCGTGTAATATCCTGTTTAGCAAATTTGATAGTTTCCTGCAATTGACCAGGTGTTAGGCCCTGCAGGGCGCTGATCACAAAATCATAGCTGTCCATTACCGCCCTGGTAGTGGCTTCCTTTGTATGAGGTGCTATATCAACGTAATCTGTTTTCTCGTATGGGTCCGGTTTACCGCTTCCTACAGATGTAAGAAAATAGTTGGTCCATGCCAGGTGCAGCATTTGTTCGGCAAATGAACGGATTTCGGGTGTTGGTTTAAAACTGTAACCGTCTTCGGGCATTGCATCCAGGTATGCTTTGGTATAAACTTTTGCGCGCTGCCATTCCCCTACCATTTCTGATTGGGTAAATTGCGCAAACGCAGGGCGACTGGCAACTGTCAATGTCAGCAGCGTAAACAGTAGCGGAAAACGTTTCATAAATTTATTTTAGCAGGTGAATATTTAGATGGTGAGGTATCGCAGGAGACCTATCTAAAACAGCATTTCCGGAGGCGGGATTACCCCTTTTAAGCGCAGGTAAATAGTAGTTTGGCCGCGGTGATGGGTTTGGTGTTCAAATGCTTTTCCGAATAGCCCGCTTCTTGTAATGTCCCTTTTGCCAAACTTTATAGTTTCCTGCATTTGGTCAGGCGTCGTGGCCCACAGGGTGCTTATCAGCCAGTCGTAACTGTCCATCACCGTTTTTAAAGTTGCCTCTTTTGTAGGGGAAATTGTTTTTTCGGCTACGTTATGTGACGGAAGGGTGTCACCAAGCGGATTTGCTTTACCGCTTGCTGAATTAGCGAACATATAATTGGCGTCGGCTAAATGAAGCATTTGCTCAGCAAATGAGCGGATCTCGGGTGTTGGCTTAAAACTGTAGCCGTCTTCGGGCATGGCATCGAGGTATGCTTTGGTATAAACTTTTGCGCGCTGCCATTCTTTTACCATTTCTGATTGGGTAAATTGAGCGAATGTTGGGCTGGTGGC
>Ga0206864_1230_pt1 | contig 15972 bp, 15 predicted proteins | sample Alteio_BWOrgCont_42_FD_152632 | JGI IMG/M metagenome (GOLD analysis project Ga0206864, IMG submission 152632) | Enriched cells from forest soil in Barre Woods Harvard Forest LTER site, Petersham, Massachusetts, United States -... | ecosystem: Environmental > Terrestrial > Soil > Temperate forest >...
CGGCAGGCTCATGGTCACGGTTGCCGATACTGGCCTAGGAATGATGCCGAGCGAGTTGGATCGGGTTTTTCAACCTTTTTCCCAAGGAGACCATGTCATCCAGGGTGGACCGCATCGTTTTGGTGGCTTGGGTCTCGGATTAGCCATCTCCAAGATGATGGTAAAGCTACATGCTGGATCCATAACTGCAGCTAGCAGTGGCCGCGACCAGGGCACCAAGGTTTCCATCAAACTGCCGTTATATGACACCAATGGACACGCCTACTTGCCAGCTTCCAATGCTACCACTGCGATCTTGCCGGCTTCGACGGTGAATGATGGCGGCGGTGCTTATAGCGTGCTTCTCGTAGAGGATCACCCCTCCACGGCGCAAGCCCTGGCCCAGTTGCTGGCCCGGCGCAAATACTCCGTCACCGTGGCGAATTGCCTGGCGGAAGCCCGGGTGTTCCTTGGCCAAAAGAAAATCGACCTGTTGATTTCCGACATTGGCCTGCCCGATGGCACCGGCTATGAACTTATGTCGGCGTTGCGCGAACGTGCAGGCTTGGTGGGCATCGCTTTGACTGGCTATGGCTCGGAAGAAGACATCCATCGCAGCCAGGCCGCTGGATTTATGCTGCAACTGACGAAACCGGTCGGGGTGCAGGCTTTGGATAACGCCTTGTCCGCGGCTATCCGAGCCCTTAATGCTGCCCCTGATTCAAAAGTGGCCGGTGTCAACGGGAAGGGTAAAGTAAAACACGGATGAATCGTCTCGGCGTCTTTCATAACCGCATCGCCCGCCCTGCAGCGAAATTAACCGCTCCACCACGCTCCAGCCAAGGCCATGCCGGTTTTGGGTGTGCAGCCGGTCAAACCGCGGAAAAAGCTGTTCCTTAATTTCGACCGGCACCGCCGCCCCGGAGTTCGCCACCCAAAATCGCACTTCATTGCCATTACGATCTCCGCCAAGTTGAATGGGGGTTGAAGCGTGAGAATGCGCGAGGGCATTCGCCAACAAATTCCACCAGACAATTTCCAGCCATGCTGACACCCCTTTTGCCTCCGGCCAGTTATTCGGTAGTTGCACGGTGGCGCGTTTTTGCTTGATGACACTTTCCAGACGATCAAGCACGCTATTCACCACGGCACCCATCGCTACTTCGGCGGCTGGCATTGGCTCTGCCGATGCTTTGACTACGTCGGTGTAGCGTTGAATTAGGTGCGCAATCTCAGTCAATGACCCCCGGATGACTCCGACTTGGGCTCCTAAGGAAGGGTCGGTTCCATTCAGCAATTCATCCAGTAATTCGCAATTGAGGTGCAGGCAGTTGAGTGGCGAGCTTAGATCGTGGCCGAGGCGGCGGGCAATGGTCTTCAGATCTCCGCGCAATTGGATATTTTCCCGGAGCAGTTCATGCTGCATCAGAGTCGAATGAAAAAGCCGTGCCAGCCGTTCAGGGGTACACTCTTCGAGGGGTATGGATTCAGCCACATCAACCGAGGTTCGGCCGATGACCACGGTAGCCCACCGGGGCATTTCCCCTGCATCGGTCGCCTGTGCAGCCAGGGCCACTTCCATTTCATCGATGTCCGTGAGGAGCAATATTTGCCGATGATTCGTCCGCGAGTGTTGCAAGGCTTCTTTGACTGTCGCCGCCCTCACCAATCGGGCTTCGGGCAATGCTTTCTCCGCTGCCTGCTGTGCACAGCTTCGTGCAGACTCAGGCAAGTCCACCAGGAAGATGGTCGTCGCTCGCATGGTTTTTGCTGAAAGTCGTATTCCAGCCTATCTCATGGGAAAGGTCAAATCCTGCCAATAGTGTTTAAGCCTCAGTAAAAAATGGGTTAAAGTTTTGCCCTGCCGGTTTTCGAGAAAGGCTAACTTGCCTTTCCTAAGTTTTAATCATATGCTTGTAGCTGTATAGCAGCCATGAAAATCATCGTGATAGATGACCATGCTCTTATGCGCGAGCTTCTGCTCAAGGCATGTCTGGAAGCTGTTCCTGGCTCTCGCGCGGTTGGTGCCGGCACGGCCAAATTAGGTCTCGAGCTCGTTCAGGCCAGACAGCCTGATTTGATTATTCTCGATCTGGCCTTACCAGACCGCGATGGGCTCGATTTGCTCATCGACCTGCTGAAAGTTTCTCCGCGAAGCAAGGTCATTGGTCTGTCCGGCTATAGTGATGAATTTACCCTGCACCAAGTGATGCATTCCCAGCTGAATGGCTTTGTTGACAAAAAGGAGCAAACTGTCGAGCAACTGGCAAATGCGATTCAGTGTGTTATGAGTGGCGAACGATATTTTTCCGAATCGATCCGCCGGGCGGCGACATCTCAGCGGAACGACCCGGTGGCCTTCAGCAAGATTCTGTCTCCTCGCGAACAACAGCTTCTCCGCCTCTTTGGCCGCGGTCTCAGCAACGAGCAAGTCGCGGCTGCTCTCGGCCTCAGCGAACTCACTGTACGCAACCACCGCTGCCGCACCATGGCCAAACTAGGTGTGCGTACAACAGCTGAACTCATCCATTACGCCCTGGAAAAGGGCTTCATTCGCCGGGAATCACTTGAGCGGATCAGCGCTAATTAAAGTTGACGGTGACTTTAAACAGAGACTTGGCCCGGACAACGGTAGGCGATTCTTTTGTGCGTGCAGAAAGTTCTTCATATGAAACCGTGCTTGTTGGCTTCATGGGTTTTTGCGTGTTCAACTGGCCAGGCCGGCGCTGACAATTGGGGTTGCTTCTTCTTTGCCGTCCTCGGTATCGGGCATGAATAGGGTGGTGGCGTTTTGGGGTGACTTGAAAAGTGAACCATTGTTTTTCAGGCGCGAACTCAACAAGTCGCTGATTTCATCCAAGGTGAGCATTCGTGCATGAATGCAGGCATTCAGGTACGCTGCATTGAGGTAATGTTCCATCTTCAGGGCCATGCTGATCAAAGCTGCGTCCGCGGCGTACTTTGAGCATCCGTCGAGCAAACGCAAATTATCGCCCATGTATAACCGGATTAAGTGATCGGGATTTGGACGTGGCGGCAGTTTTAGGGCCAGGGTGACTTTGTCGAAAGCCAGGAGGAAGTTCTGCAATTGGTGATGGCTTGACTCCAGCGCGGCCCTCAAGCTGGGGTCGGTCGCCGCATTCAGCATCTGGGGTAGAATATTGAGGAACTTGTTTTCCAGATCGCGTATTTCTGTGAGTTCCTCCATGAGGAGGTCGATAATTGTTTTATAGTGAGGCATGAGGGGTAAGGTTTGGGGAAAATGTGACAGGGGGATTTACTAAGGAGCACGGCTGTCCGTGTTCCTGCGCACGGAGGTTGCCTAGCAGCCGCAGCTTTTAATGAAGCGTTCGATTTCCTTGCGCTCCTGGCCCATCGCCTTCTCGAGGCGCCCGACCAATTCTTCCTCTTTGCCTTTGACGTAAGTGAGGTCGTTGTCGGTTAATCGACCGTATTGTTGCTTCAGTTTGCCTTTGATGACATCCCAGTTGCCCTGGATGATTTCGCGGGTGGCGGACGGCATAGCGTAGGCTTGAGTTTTCATTTTCTTTTCTGGATGGTGAAATCTTTGTATTTATTGAATTGTTTCCAGAATTTTGTTTATGACGGTGATGGTCACCGGCTTGACCAGATGATGATTAAAGCCCGCCTCCGCCGATCGATGACAGTCTTCCGCGGCCCCGTACCCCGTCACCGCAATCAGCAACGCGCCATTTTGGTCCGACTGCCTTATCCGCCGCGCCACTTCGCGACCATCCATGTCGGGTAACCCGATATCAATAAAAACCACATCGGCGGTCAGAGTTTGCAGGGCTTGCAGGGCGGCCGTGCCGTCCAATGCGACGTTAACTTCGTGCCCATGAAGCCGGAGCAATAAGGCCAACGTGGCGGCAGCATCAGCCTGGTCCTCAACCACCAAGATGCGGCGGCGCGTGGTGTACGGCGAGGGCGTAGACTTAGCTGGAAAGGCCATGGGCGGTCGGAGCCGGACTTAGCATCTCATGCACTGTGCGCAAAAGATTGGCGGCGGTGTATGGTTTGGGTATGAACAGGTCGGCGCCGGCGCTGGTCGCGCTGCGTACTTGGGCTGCGGCATGCTGGCCGCTGGTGGCGATAATTTTGACTGCCGGGTTGATTTCTCGCAAGGCATGGATGGTTCTGGCTCCATCCATGATTGGCATGTTCATGTCGGTAACCACCAGCGCAATGTCATGGCCCTCTTGCAAATAAGTTGAAACGGCGTCAGCGCCATTCATGGCGGACAATACACGGTAGCCAAATGATTCGAAGGTCTCCTGGGTCACCACGCGCATCGCCTCTTCGTCGTCCACCACCAGAATCCCTTCGCCATGCCCGCGCAAAGATTGGGCATCCTCGGCAACCCGTTTGGGCGCCGTTTTAGGCACAGCCGGCAGGTAGAGTTTGAAGATTGATCCCTTTCCCGCCTCGCTGCGAATGATCAGATGTCCGTGATGCGCCTCAACAATTTGGTTGGCACGAAAAAGCCCCTTGCCCTGTTCCGTGCCGTTTTTGGTCATGAATCCAACCTCGACGATGTGTTCCAGCAAATCGTTGACAATCCCTTCATGAGCGTCACTCACCGTAAACATGACATAGCGGTGGGATGACGTTCGCGTCGGCAAAATCGGGAAGTCATTGTTAAGCACGATATTTTCGGCCGTAACCGTCAGTACGCCGCCGGTCGGCATGGCTTCACACGCATTGACGCAAAGGCTGACCAGCGCTTCATGCAAATTTAACAGCGAGCCTAACACGGGCCATATATCGTCATCGATTTTGAGTTCAATTTCGACGTTTTTGGGGCACGAATCCCTCAAATGTTTTCGCAGGCCCCGCATTAAAATTTCCGGCCGGATGCATACGTGGCTACTTCCGATCCCTTGGGCCAGTGACTGCACTTGTCGGGTTAAATCCGCCCCCTGGCGCACATGTCGTTCAATCAGGGAAAGAAGATCCTGCGCTTTATCGTCTCCCGCATAATGCATGCGCAAAACCTCGATGGAAGTGGTGACCGGGGCGAGGACGTTGTTTAAATCATGGGCCAGATCAGCCGCCACATATCGAAGGGCCTCAGCAGATTCTGTCGAGCTACCGCTGTCGGCAGAGTCGGTGTGGTGCGTGCCACATAATTTCTCGACCTCACTGCGAGTCCACGCCCGCTCAGCGCCCGTTTCTTCAGCGCCGATTGTCGCTGTGCCCGAAATATCTCTTTTGTTCGCGGTGAGCATATTCGGAATGTTGGTGCGGAAAACCTATATCAGACTGGCTGGAAATGCCATGAGCGTTTATTTTTTAATGAATGTTTAAAAAATAAGGGCGCCAGTTATGCAAAATATTCACCCAGCTTTTTGTTATCCAGATGGCAACGCTTGCTGGGGGAGGAAATGATCATCCGACTGGCCTGAGTGTGCCTGGAAAAACCAATTGCATCGATAATTCATTTTGGTGCTAGAGCACCAATCGTCCCGTTTGACCAGGAGTGCGTCGCCCGGCATGATTCGAAGTTAATCAAAGAGGCTGACTTGGCTTTGCTTTTAACCCTCCAATCTTGTTCCCATGCTTATTACCAAAACACTTCACGATGTGCTGGCGGATGACCTGCAGGATCTTTATAGCGCTGAGCAACACGAGATCCAGGCCTTGGAGAAAATGGTTGTCGCCGTCTCCAATAGTTTCGTGAAAAAGATTTTTGGCAAGCAGCTCGAGCAGGCCAAAAGTCATGTCACGCGAATTGCGGAAGCTGCCAAAAGTGTGCGGATTCAACCTGAGGGCAAGCAGTGCAGTGGCATGATGGGGATAGTTTTGGACATGGATCGCCTCATCCGTTCGGAGGCTGGTTGTATTAGGGACATCCAACTGATTTGCACGGCACAAAAGATGACCAATTATGAGCTGGTGGCCTATTCCAGCGCCTGCGCAGTGGCCGAGCTCCTAAAGATGGAGAAGGTGGGCAAATTATTGCAGGCCAATTTAGCGGAGAAAAAAGAAGCCAAAGCTGAATTGGCTTCGCTCGGGGATTCTGGCTCAACCAGCATTCAGTTTTCGCCGGCGAACGGGGATGTTCTCAAAACCCGGAAGGTGGTTTAGTTTTCCCGGGCTTGGGCATTACATGTCTCAATTCTGAAAAAATAGCGGAGCCGGTGGAACAAGCCAAATGGACCACCAGTCAGGGACGCTAACCGCTGAAAATTATTCCTTTGTTCAAGAATCCGTCCATGTAAAGGACGTTATCAAGTGACTTTCCCACTAAAAAACCCAAAAAGTGTAGCATTTCCAAAAATGCCCCGCGCGGAGAAATTGAGCAACTCGGCCTATCCGCTATAGGCCAAGGTCGAATAAAAGATTCCTTTGTGCGCTGGCCTGGCAGCCCAATTTGCATCAATCGTGTCAATCTATTCGGGGAAAAATGGCGCTCGAAAAGACACCGGTCAGCGCAACAAACCTGCACAACCTAGGGGCGGCCAAGAAGTACCTACGACTAGGGGTAGGTGGTAGTGATCTGCCTAAACCATCTTCGGATCTTGGTGGACTATGCTATTCTTTGCCACGTTTTTCAGGTAACTAATCGCGTAACTCATTGATTATTAAAGTGGTGCGGGCGGAGGGAATCGAACCCTCGATTCAAGCTTGGGAAGCTCACGTATTACCTCTATACTACGCCCGCAGGTTGGGCAGAAAGGATGGGTAGATGCGAGTTTTGGATTATTGGGCACCCAAACGGTTCTGGCAAGAATGAATGAGGGCCGGCCCGGGCGCCGGATTGCTTACTTTGAGGAAGTTCCCGGACTCGGCGCCGCGGCCGCGGATGTTCCGGTCGGGCTGGCCGAGGGCGCCTTCGCAATGTCCACCGTGTATTGGGCGCGGATTTTTTCGTAGGCGGCGTTCGCCGTCTCGCGACGCCGCGCGATATCGTAGGCGGCCTGGACACCGGCGCGGATTTCGGACAGCGCAGGCAGCGTTCCATCGGCCTTGCGAAAATCCGCCGCATTTTTTTCCAGGAAGGCCTGCAACTGCGCGTCGCTGGGCGGGGCGGCTTCCGCACTGGATTGCAGGTATTCTTCCATTCTTCCGCTCAACTGGCTGCGGATCAGGGGGTCGTCCTGGTCGAGGCCGAGGGCGCGCGCTTCGCGACCGAGAATTTCCTCGCGCACATAGCTGTCAATCAGGCCCGCCAATTCCCGGTCGTTGGGCAACCGCTGATTTTGGCGCTGATAGCTTACTTGCAGGTTTTGGATGAGGCTGGGGGTGATGGCAACATGGTAGCGGCTAGGCGCCGGGGCGGACGCCCCACCCCACAGGGTGAAAATCCCAAAGAGCGCAGCCCCGATGAGCAAAAAGTGCACGAGGGGCTCGCGATACCATTTCATAACGGGCATTTTTCCGCGCCGAGGCGGGACTGTCAACTGGAGAGGCGGGGCGAGCCGCTTAATCCTTGGCCGGGGGCTGGCGAAGCTTAAAGAGCAGCCAGAGAACCGCCAGGCCCACGACCATCCCCGCCACCACCCCGAGCCCGCGGCGCACCGTCAAAGCAGATATGGCCGTAGTGGCCGGCTGAACGGAAGGTGGACTAGCGTCAAAATCAAACGCGGGCGTATTGGCATCAACACTGGACAGACTGAGCGAATGCCCCGTGGCATCCATGACATTGATCAGGGCCTTTTTATCCGCGGTGGATTGATCGAAACATTTCAGCAGCAGGTGCAACTGCCCGCGCGACACCGGGGGATAAGTAAGGTGGAAGACGACGTCCTGCGACGTGGTCATTTCGACCGTGGTCAACAAGGGCACGAGCGGGGCGCCGTTGCTGGTCAAGGTCAGCAAAGTCACGCCACGCTGGGCCAGCAGCGAGTGATCCTGCATGAAATGCGGATCTGAAAATTCCGGCTGGCTCACATTGCTCGCCAACGGCGTGGTGGCGGCGGAGCTTTGCGGCGGGGAAACAGCCGCGTTGTACGGGTCGTTGGCCAGCAAGCCATACGCCGCCGCATCGGCCATGGTCAGGTCAATTTCCAGATTTTGCGAGCGCAGCCGCACCGTCACCATGGCGAGCAGGGAAAAAGGCCCGGAGATGTTTCCCGCGCCACCGATGGCAAAGCCGGGCACGGTGTCATAGACCACCGTGTTATGGGCGTTCGCGGTTGGGATGAACAAAACCGCCCAACCCAACAGGAGGATGAGCTTGGCCGCTAGGCAAGTATGACAACGCGGCATCATGGGGTAGCGACGAGCCATTCCCGCAGCCCCGGCCGGCGGGGAATTGGTCGCCCCTCCATGACTACACCTTTTTCTAGAGAAATCGAGCTTTCGTCACTGCGCCAGATCGAGGAGCAAAGAATCGTCGATTTCGGGCGGAGGGCCAAACATTGCTTCCTCCAGGTCATTGACATCCAGGCGCCAGATGAGGATGGAATAACCGACGTTCGCGTCCGGGCTGGGGCGATGAATCCTCAGCCAGGCGCATAAACGGCCGAAACGCAATTTTTCGAAATGGCTGTATTCATCGTTCCAGAATTGCGGAGGATGCGCCTTGAGCAATTCCGCCCGCCGGTCTGGATTGGTGTTGGTGGCCTCATATTTGAGCACATTGCCCAGCGCGCTTTGGTAGCGCTTCTCATATTCGGTGTTCCACGGGCCAAAATAGTAGGTGTAATCAGACTCAAACAGGGTCGCGCTGATAATATAAATGCCGTGTGCATAGGGAAACGGCACCACCGCCCGCCAGTCCGGCGCGCTCGGTAGTCGGTTGGCGATGATGCCGTTGTACTCGGGGCTGTCAGTGCCGAAATAGGCGAGAAAAACCTTGTCGTGATTCTTGGGGTTGTTTTCGTCGAGCCACTTTTTCACCCCTGGCAAATCCATGCCCCAGTCCAGCGAACTGTCCACCAAATGCTTGTAGCCCTGGGCCGGGCCACCGACGAAAGGGCTGAAGTAGGCTAGATAGTCTGGATAGAGCAACGCCGATTCGAGAGGGTGCCAGACCAGCAGGCACGCAAGTAATGCCCGGGTCCACCGCTGGGCGTGCAACCAAACGCGGGAAAATGATCCTGCGCTGAGAATATAAATCGCCGGGTAAATCGGCAGGATGTGGCGGTGGCCGATGTTAACCTCTTGCAAGGCGGCGGTGACAAAATATACCCCGCCCAAAACGAAATAGGGCGACCCGTCATAAAGGGAAGGCGGCAACCCGCCGGCCGCAGATTTGAGGCTTAGCTCTCCATCGGGCAAATGGTTGCGTAAAATTTGCGTATACCACCAGCTCGTCAGCCCGATGATCGTCATGATCAATAACGCCGGCGAAGTTTTATCCCACAAGGCGTGCAGGAAAAAAGTGTCCCACCCGCCAATCTTCCACTGGCCATCCATGAAGGCCTGGCGGCTTTCATTGGTCATCAGCAGGGTATCAATGCCCTCCAGGAACCCCTCGGGGAGCAGATGCTTGTCGTGCATCAAATTCATGAAAGATGCCACCCCTGGATCCACCGGGTCGGTCTTTTCGTAATGGGTAAAGACCAGGCCCGGGTCGGCGGGGTTCGGGCTCGCCGCAAAACGAAAATCATAATGTGCCCACAAGGCCGCCCAGGCGCACAACCCATGAATAAAAAACAAACCGGCGAACACGCCAACTTGCGCCAGCGGCGCTGAAACAATCCGGGGCCGGCCCAAGCGCCATTCCAGTGGCCGCCGGAATAAAAGTTTTATTAGTATCAAGATGAAAGTGATCGGAAAGATTACCAGGGCCGATGGCTTGGCGAGCATCAGCAGGCTGGCAAAAGCCAGGCTCACCGCCAGCCTCCGCCAGGTCACGCAATGCAGCAACCGCCAGACCGACCAGGTTGCCCCGAGCAGGGAAAAACAAATTGACATATCCGTGGAGACGATTCCGCCAAAGGCCAGCATGTGCGGGCTGAAAACAAAAACGATTAGGGAGAAAAAGCCGCCAAGCAGGCCGAATAGTTCCTTCGCGCAACAAAATACCAGCAAACCCGTGGCCGCCCCGAGCAACACGGCCATCATCCGGCCCTGCACCAGCAGCCAATCCGGCGCATTGCCGCTCTGATAAAAAAATTCGAACCCGAAGATGTAGGGTCGGGCATTGCGCCAGTAGCCGTTTTTGGTCGAGGCCGGACGGGGCCGGGAAATAAGGTAAGGCAGGGTGGCCCAGCGCTTGATTAAATCGCCGTCGGCGCTTTCCATCCGGAAATCATGGTTCAGCCAGATGTTGTACCCGACGGCCAGTTCCTCCTCCTCGTCAAACGAAGGCCCTTTGTTTAACGAAGCGCTTAACGCCACGAACACATAGAGCGCAAGGAGCGCACCAACCCCCGCGGTAATCCATGCGGGTCGTCGTATAGCGTGTAAAAAATTGGCCGAGGGAGCAGTCCCGGGCATGGGGTGCGTTGACCATACCCAATCTCATGACCGAAAGAAAACCTTTTCTTTCACCGTTTGAAGCTTTTCCCGAAAATCTTAGCTTTTTGCCAATCCGCCCTGCAATTCGATGAGCTTCGCGCCCAGGGCGGCGGGGACTTTCGCCCGGCTGCCCAGATTGGCCGCAATGATGTTCACCAGCGCACTGCCCACCACCACGCCATCGGCCACGGTCGCGATTTGCCGCACGTGCGCCGCCTTCGACACGCCAAACCCCACGACCACAGGCAGTTTGGTGTGTTTCCGAATTTCCTTCACCGCGGCCGGGATGCTCGCGGGCAATTCGGCGCGCTCACCAGTCACCCCTTCGAGCGATACGTAGTAAATGAAGCCGCTCGCAACAGCGGCGATGCGCGCGATGCGCGCGGGCGGGGTGGTCGGCGCGACGATGAAAATGTTTTCCAGTTTGTGTTTGCGGGAGGCGGCCAGCAGTTCGCCGGCTTCCTCGGGCGGGCAATCAAGAGCCAGCAGAGCGTCCGTTCCCGCGGACGCGGCGCGCTGGCAAAAATTTTCCACGCCGGGCGCGTAGATCATGTTGTAGTAAACGTAAAACACGATGGGCACCTTCGGATGGGCCGCGCGCAATTGACGCACGAGTTGGAAGACCGATTCCGGGTTTGCGCCGGCCTCAAGCGCGCGCTGTGCGGCGAGCTGGTTCGTCAGCCCATCGGCCAGCGGGTCAGTAAAAGGCAGGCCAAGTTCGAGCACGTCCACGCCCCCCTCAAGCAATGCGCGGCAGGCGGCCAGCGACGTCGCGGCGTCGGGGTCGCCCGCGCAAAGATACGCGACAAAGGCCGCGCGTTTCTGGGCGCGGGCTTGGGCGAAAGCGTTGGCAATGCGGGACACTGGAATTGCTGAATTGCTCGATGGTTAAATTGTTGAATTTTCCCCAAAGCATCCAGCCTTTTCAACCATTCAGCAATTTAACCATTCAACCATCATATCTTCTTGTTCTGCCGGTAGTGCACCACGTTCACTTTTTCCGTCGTCACCAGGCCGCCGTCCATCATCGACTCGAGCACCGGCAGGAAGACGTTGATTTTTTCCGCCGAGTCCACGATTTCAACGATCATGGGCAGGTCTTCCGAAAGGCGCAGGATTTTCGCCGTGTGCAGGTGGCTCGTCGCGCCGTAGCCCAGCGGGCTGCGCAACACCGTCGCGCCGGCGAGGCCGCGCTCGCGCGCCTTGAGCACGATGGCCTCATAAAGTGGCCGGTGTTCGAACTTGTCCATCTCGCCGATGAAAACGCGCAGTAAAACACATTCGCCGGTGAGGTTCATATTAAGCTCCTTTTTTGAGGTTGATGGCCGTCGCCAGGGTATAACCGAGCCACACGGCAACGAGGCACAAAGTGACCGAGCCGACGATGTTCCCGCCCGCCCGCAGAAATTCGCCGTCGCGCGCGAGGTTGAGCGTCTGCAGGCTGAAGGACGAAAACGTCGTGTAACCGCCACAGATGCCGGTCATGAAAAATTGCCGCCCCGTGCCACCGACGACCCAGCGGCCTTCATCCGGCGAGGTTAACGCCGCAAAGAAACCGATGACAAACGAGCCGGTGACGTTGATGATGAGCGTGCCCCAGGGAAAAGTTTCCGCCGGAATGCCGCTCAGGCGGACGACCCAGTCGCCAATCGCATAACGCGCCACGGTGCCGAGGGCCCCGCCCAGTGCTACATAGAGGTAAGTAAGCATGATGACTCCAAGTGGTTAGTTTGGTAGGAGTCATCAGCCCCGGCAAAATCCGGGGCGGTTTTCCCGCGAGGCGGGACGGCAGAATCCATTGCCAGACAGCAATTTGGCGGATGCGGCCATTTGGGGCAATCAAAAAACTTGGCGCGTTTGCCCCGGCCTGCAATCATCCCCTGCCCCTAACCTGGAACGGAAAATGAACACCCCCTTACGATTCGGCGTTACTTCGCTCTACCTGCTGGCCGGCGTAAATTTGGCCTTCGCCGCCCAACCTGGTCTTCCTCCCAATCCCGTTCGCGACCCGAACACGCCGGGGTACGTATCGGCCATCCGCGTAAACCCCAGCACTGACGAACTCGCCAACCTCAACGCTGCGTTGAAAAATCTCCTCTCAAACAGTGACCCCGCGGCCAAGGCAGTTTTTGAAAAACACCCGACTTACAATCCAATCGTTGCGCGGTCCGACAATCCGCCGGTGACGGCCGAGGGCAACTTCATCATCGGGCCGGATTACGTCCGCGCGCCGGAATACACCGCTCAGCCCGGCGTGCCGCAAGGAAAGGTCTATCAGTTCACGATGAATTCGACCGACAGCAAAATTTATCCTGGCATCGACCGTGACCCCGGCACCTACGGCACCGTTGACCCGAACAATCCCTACGCGCTGTTGGTCCCCACCTCCCACCCCGCGCCTTACACGCGTCAGGTAACGGTCTATGTCCCCAGCCAATACGTTCCGGGCACCGCCGCGCCGCTCCTCGTCACCGCCGATGGGCCGGACAACAGCTTGCCCACCGTGCTCGACAACCTCATTGCCGAACACAAAGTGCCCGCAATGATTGCCGTGATGATTGCCCACGGCGGGCGCTCCAATAGCGACCCTGGCGGCGGCAGCGACGCCCAGGGCAGCGAGCGCGGACTCGAATACGACACGATGTCGGGCCTCTACGCGGAATTCGTCGAGACCGAGGTGCTGCCGCTCGTGGAAAAACAATACAACGTGAAATTGACCAAAGACCCGGAGGGCCGGGCGACGATGGGCGGAAGCTCCGGCGGCGCGGTGGCGTTTACGATGGCCTGGTATCACCCGGAGCTTTACCACCGCGTCCTCGCCTATTCGGGGACTTTTGTGAACCAGCAATGGCCCTTCAACCCCGCGACCCCGCACGGCGCCTGGGGCTACCACGAAACCCTTATCCCCCAAAGCGCCCCCAAGCCCATCCGCCTCTGGTTCGAAGTCGGCGACGCGGATAATTACAACCGCAACGCCCTGCGCGACGATATGCACGACTGGGTCGTCGCCAACGAGCATATGGCCACCGTCCTCGCCGCCAAGGGCTACCATTACCAGTTCACCTTCGCCCTTCATGCCGGCCACACCGACCGCAACGTCCGCGAGCAAACCCTGCCCGAGGCGCTGGAGTGGCTGTGGAAGGGGTATGCGCCGAAGCCGGAAACGGCAAAATCATCGTTGTAAATTTCCTAACGTAGCAAAACGGCCGGAAACAAAGGAATTGACTTCGGTGTCAGAATGGCAACATTGAGACTTGGCGGACGCAGCTACCAGCCCTAGGCTAATCACCGGGCCGTTTGCCAAAACAACACTTCCCGCAACTTCCACACGCCAGACGGGCGCCTTTTCGGAAAAGGCACATGCCTGGCGCGTGAAATTTTTCTTTCCCAACCAGCCCGCATCCGGCGCGATACCTTCCTTACTTTCATGAAAAAAGAGGCGATTGATCTCATCATCGAGAAAAACCCGAAACTGGCGAAGTCCCGCGCCAAGCTCGAAGCCATGCAACCCGGCGCGTACTGCCTGCACCGGGCCTGGGGCTTCGGCCGCATCAAGTCCTATGATGCCGCCGCCGGCAAGCTCATCATCGAATTTGATGGCGACAAGACCGCCCACCCGATGGACCCGTCCTTCTGCGTCGAGCGCCTCGAACTGCTCCCGGAGACGAACATCCTCGTCCGCCAGCGCACCGATGCCGCCGCGATGGAGGAAATGGTCAAGAAGCGCCCAGCCGACCTCGTGGTCGAAATCCTTTCGCACGCGCCCGACCGCACGATGAGCGCCATCGAGCTCGAAAACCTCCTCACCCGCATGCTGGGCGAGCGCTTCAAAAAATGGTGGTCCGGCGCGAAAAAACATCTGGCGAAAGACTCGCGCGTCGCCGTGCCGAACAAAAAGGCCGAGCCGTATGTTCTACGCGAAGAACCGCTCAAGCCCGAGCAGGAAATCCTCGAGGAATTTTACGTCACCAAACAGCCGAAGAAAAAAATCCTCCTTGCGGAAAAACTTTACCAGTTCTCCGGCAGCGTCGAGGAAATTGAAAAGGACCTGCCTCGCATTTTCGACGACCTGACCGCCAACATCCGCGACGCCCGCCAACTCACCACTGCGGACCGCCTCCACGGCGTCTGGGTGCGCAACGACCTCGCCCGCCACCTGCACGCGGACGTAGACAAGCTCGAGCCGACCTCCACCTCCATCATCCTCGGTTGCCCCGACCTTCCGCAACTCGCCGAGCAACTCCCCGCGAATTTCCAGCGCCGCTTCCTCGATGTCGTCACCCGCGTGTATCCCGACAGCTGGCAGGAAGTCATCATCAACCTGCTGCGCAACAGCTCGGGCAAGTTCACCGCCGAGTGCATCTCCTTTCTCGTGGACAAAGGCTGCGGTGACCAGGTGGCCGAATGCTTCCGCCGCTGGCTCAACGAGCAGACGTTGAAAACCTCCGTGCTGCTCTGGATCATCCGTAACCGCCATTCGCGCAAGTTCGCCAAACTGGTCGAAGGCATGACGTCCCCGCGCTTTTTGGCCGCCATCTTCTACGCGATTGACAATGAGGCCCTCCAAAGCACCGGCAACCGCCGCATCGTCCTCGCCGACGCCTTGAGCGACGACCCCGACTTGATTGCCGATCTTTTGGCCGACGCTAACGATGAAACCGCCCGCGACCTCGCCCAGACTCTCCTGCTCAATCAAGGCTTCGAGGACTTGACGAAAAAATCGCTCCTTGCGCGCTTCATCCGCCTCTTCCCGAAAATTCAGTCCCTTGTGGGGGGCGAATCTACCAGCCGCCAGGCCGAAACACTCTTCGTTTCCCAGGAATCGCTCGAAAACCGCAAGAAGGAATACGAGCGCCTCGTCCAGGTGCTCATTCCGGAAAACAAAATCGCCATCCAGACCGCCCGCGAACTGGGCGACTTGCGCGAAAATGCCGAATACAAAATGGCCCGCCAGGAGCAGGACACCCTGCTTGCGCGCAAATCCCTGCTCGAGACGGAAATGTCCCGCTCCCGCATCACGGATTTCTCCGATGCCCGGGCCGACCTGGTCGGCGTCGGCTCGGTGGTCGAACTGTTCAACAAAGGCTCGAACCACATGCACCGCTATGCCTTGCTCGGCGCCTGGGACAGCAATCCCGAAAAGGGCGTGCTTTCCTACAAGACCCCGCTCGGCCAGAGCCTCATGGGCAAAAAAGTCGGCGACATCGTGCGCACGGAGATTGAAGGCTCCGTCGAGGAATGGACCTTGCGCAAGATTGAGCGCTGGGTCGAAGTGAAAAAATAACCGTCAACTCCCTTTCCCCATGCGTATCGCCTCATCGCTTTTCCTCGCCTCCGGCCTTTTCGTGGCCGCCCACGCCGCGTCGCCCGGCCCGGCCGCCAATCCGCCGCCAACGGCGGGTATCTATCTGCCGGTCACTGGCGTCCACCTCGACCCGCTGGAAGCCTCGAAGGGTGATGCTCTGGGGCAGGTGCTCATGATGTCCCTGCCGCCGACCGAAGGTTTTGCGCCCAGCGTCAATGTCATCGTCCAAGCTTACCCTTTGGGCATGAAGAGTTATA
>Ga0206864_1232_pt1 | contig 15844 bp, 13 predicted proteins | sample Alteio_BWOrgCont_42_FD_152632 | JGI IMG/M metagenome (GOLD analysis project Ga0206864, IMG submission 152632) | Enriched cells from forest soil in Barre Woods Harvard Forest LTER site, Petersham, Massachusetts, United States -... | ecosystem: Environmental > Terrestrial > Soil > Temperate forest >...
CGTGACTGAAGCCAAGCGTCAATTATTTGGCTATGTGGATATTGACATGTTGGCTGGTCCCACCGAGCTTGTGGTGATTGCCAACCGCTATAGCAATGCTGATTATGTGGTTGCTGATCTTGAAGCACAAATGGAACATGTGGGTGGCTTGTCTATTTTATTAAGTACATCAAAAGAATTGATCAAGGATGTGCGTAAGCGCGTGGCCAATGGTTATTGCATTTATTGTAAGAACATGAATGAGGCGGTTGAGATTGCCAATCAAATTGCGCCGGAACATTTGCAGATTATCACCACCAACGCGCATAGTGTGGCCAAGCAAATCCGTCATGCAGGGGCTATCTTTTTAGGGCCTTATAGCCCAACCGCATTAGGGGATTATGCCGCAGGCCCAAGCCATGTGTTGCCGACCATGGGAACAGCGCGGTTTTTTTCAGGCCTATCTTTGTCGAGTTTCACCAAGACTAGTCACTTGATTGCATATAGCAAAAAAGCTTTGGAAAAAGTCCGTGAACCTTTAGAAAAAGTAGCCAATTTAGAAGGCATGGTCAAGCATGCTGAGTCTGTGAATGTTAGGTTTAAATAAAGGACGACCTTAGGGAGTCCTCGGTAATGAGGGGATAAATTATGCAACGCAAAGCTGAAATAGAACGTAAATCCAAAGAAACCCAAATCAAGGCTTCGCTTAATGTGGATGGCAACGGACAGGCCAAGATCAAAACACCTATTGGGTTTTTAGATCACATGCTTGAGCTTTTTGTGTTTCATGGATATTTTGATTTGGATTTATCAGTGACGGGAGATACGTATATTGATATTCACCACACCAATGAGGATATTGGCATTGTCTTAGGCAAGGCTTTCAAAAAAGCTTTGGGCGAAGAAAAGGCTGGGATCAAACGTTTTGGCTATGCGTACGCGCCGATGGAGGCGACGGTTGGACGTTGTGTGATTGATATTTCAGGACGGGGTTTTTTTAAAATGAATATTCAATCTGACTATCCTGTTCCTTTACAGAAAGGCACAGACGGTTATGAATTTTCTCATTTCGAGCATTTCATGGAAAGCTTTGCGCATAATTTGGGTGCGACCTTGAGCTTTACCATTCAGAATCCAAGCGATGATTTGCATACGAATCTAGAGACCATGTTTAAATCTTTAGGCTTGGCGCTCGATCAGGCAACAACCATTGACCCTCGTCGTCAGGGTCAGGTGCCATCGACTAAGGGAATTATTGATTAATGATCGCAATCGTTGATTATGGAATGGGGAATTTGAGGAGCGTGCAGAAGGCTTTTGAAACGGTCGGCGCGCAGGTCAAGATCACCAATACTGTCAGTGAAATATACAATGCTGATAAGATTGTGCTTCCGGGTGTTGGTGCTATGGGACCTGCATATCAAAAATTACAGGAACTGGCTTTAACCGGCCCTTTGCGCAAGGTGGTTGCTGACGGAAAACCGTTCTTAGGCATTTGCCTTGGAATGCAATTGCTATTTGATAAAAGTACAGAGGGCGGATATTCGGAAGGTTTGCGTATCCTTAAAGGGAGCGTTGACCGCTTTACCAATTTGAAGGTGCCGCATATGGGTTGGAACCAAATTAATGTTCAGCCGAGTGGTCAGAAAATGTTTGAAGGTGTTTCATCTGGCGCGGATGTTTATTTTTGCCATTCATATTATGTAAAACCGGAAAATACTTCCATTGCTTCAGGAACGACCAATTACGGGATTGATTTTACCTCTGCTGTTGTCATGAACAATGTTTGGGGTGTGCAGTTCCATCCTGAAAAGAGCCAAAAAGTGGGCTTACAAATCCTAAAGAATTTTGCCCAGCTATGATCTTACTTCCAGCAATAGATATTAAGGGTGGTAAGGTGGTTCGCCTATTTCAGGGGAAATTTTCCGAGATGACAGAATACGGTGATTTCCCAGGTCATGTGGCCCAGAAATGGGAAGCCATGGGGGCCCAGTGGTTACATTTGGTTGATCTCGATGGTGCACAAACCGGTGAGATGAAAAATGCTTCGGCCTTTGTGTCGATTATTCAAAAGGTTTCTATCCCCGTTGAAATTGGTGGCGGTATCCGCAGTTACGAAACCATTGAACAGCTCATTAGCATCGGGGCGGCACGCGTGATCTTAGGCACCAAGGCTATTGAAGACAAAGAATTTTTAAAACGAGCGATCGGTGAATTTGGCGAGAAGGTTTGTGTGAGTCTGGACTGTTCCAATGGCTTTGTGGCCCAGCGCGGTTGGGTGTCAACCACCAATATCAAAGCCACTGATTTGATTTTGGAATTAGAAAAGATGGGCTTGCAGTGGGTGGTTTATACGGACATTGCGCGGGACGGAACATTAGCCGGCCCAAACATAGAACAATTGCAAACCATCCTTGATACCGTTAACGAAGTTAATATTATAGCCTCTGGCGGTGTATCATCAGTTGAAGACGTGGTGAAATTAAAAGCCATGCGTTCGGAAAATGGATTAAATCAGCTTTGGGGTGCGATTACCGGCAAGGCGATTTACGAAGGCAAGCTGGATTTTAAAGAAGCAATAAATCTATTATCGTAGTCTTAGGAAACGAAACCCTGTCAACACCCGGTGTTGACAAGGTTATTTTACATGCTTAATAAACGTATTATTCCATGTTTGGATGTGAAGGATGGCCGGGTGGTCAAGGGGGTAAATTTTGTTTCCCTCAAAGATGCCGGTGATCCGGTGGACTGCGCGCGTGCCTATGATGCCGCAGGTGCTGATGAGTTGGTTTATTTAGACATCACCGCAAGCCATGAGCAGCGTAATATTTTTTTAGATGTGGTGCGTAAAACCGCGGAATGCGTGTTTATGCCTTTGACAGTGGGCGGCGGTGTCCGTCATCTGCCGGATATCCGTAATTTATTGAATGCCGGTGCGGACAAGGTTTCCATGAATACATCGGCAGTCAATGAACCAGGCCTTATTCGTGCTGCAGCCACGATGTTTGGCTCGCAGTGCATTGTGGTGGCAATCGACGCCAAACGTGTGGGGAATCGTTGGGAAGTGTTCACTCACGGTGGCCGTACAGCAACGGGCCGTGACGCCATTGAATGGGCCAAGCAGGCCCAAAGCTTGGGAGCAGGGGAGATTTTATTGACCAGCATGGATGCGGATGGTACCAAGAATGGTTTTGATTTAGAGCTGACCAAGGCTGTGACAAGTGCCGTAAATATTCCAGTGATCGCCTCAGGTGGTGCCGGGTCTTTAGAACATTTTTATCGAGTTTTTACTGAAAGTAATGCTGATGCTGCTTTGGCCGCGTCCGTGTTTCATTATGGAGAAATCCCGATACCAGAAGTTAAAAAATACTTGAAAGAAAAAAAGGTGAATATCAGATGAGCTCAAACCCAGAAATTGAAACGATCCAGATCACTAAAGATAATTTAGACAAATTAAAATTTAATTCCGAAGGCTTGATTCCTGCTATTGCTCAGGACTATAAGAACAATGAAGTGCTGATGATGGCTTGGATGAATATCGATTCTTTGCGGGATACCTTAAAGACTGGTAAGGCGTCCTACTGGTCACGCTCCCGCAAGAGCTATTGGGTCAAAGGCGAGACCTCAGGGCATTTTCAACATGTGAAGGAGATTTTCTACGATTGCGATTGTGATGTGTTGCTGATCAAGGTGGACCAAATTGGTGCTGCTTGCCACACGAATCAGAGAAGCTGTTTTTATAGAAAGATTAAATGAAATCTTTATCCCAAGAAGAGTTTTTAAAACTAAGCAGCAAGGGAAATCTAATCCCGGTGTACAAAGAAATCGCCGGCGATCTGGAGACGCCAGTTTCTGCCTATTACAAATTAGCTTCCAAAAGCGAGTATTCGTTTTTGCTCGAATCTGTTGAAGGCGAAGAGAAGGTGGCACGCTATTCCTTTATTGCCCGCGACCCTGAGCTTATTTTTACCTCTAAAGCCCACGAAGCCCAAATCATCCGTTTTATCAATGGCAAGCATAAGGCTGAGAAAATTTCCTTTAGCGGCTCACCACTGAGCGTTGTTCGTGATTTGATGAAGGATTATAAAGCTGTCGATGTTCCAGGCCTGCCGAAATTCTATGGAGGGATGGTTGGGTATTTGAGTTATGACTGCGTGCGGTTTTTTGAACGCCTGCCAGACCAAAAGCCGGATGATTTAAAACTGCCTGATATCAGCTTGGCCTTAAGCCGCCATTTGGTGGTATTTGATCATCGCCATCACACCATTAAGTTAGTCAGCTGTGTTCATTTGAAATCAGATGACAGCCAACAAGCTAAAATTAAGAAATACAAGGCCGCATTGCAAATCATCGAACGCTTAAACGCTGATTTAAAAAAAGCTTTGATTTTGCCTAAGACCAAGAAGTCTTCCCAAAAAATATCTGTGACATCCAATTGCACTCAAAAGCAGTATGAGCAGATGGTGAGCAAGGGCAAGGAGCATATCAAGGCTGGCGATATCTTTCAGATCGTGCTTTCCCAGCGTTTTAATACCAAGATCAGCGTTGATGCTTTTGAAATTTACCGCTCCCTGCGCGTGCTGAATCCATCACCGTATATGTTTTACTTAAATTTTGATGGCTTACAGCTGGTTGGCGCATCACCTGAGCTTTTGGTGCGCTGCGAAGATGGTTTGGTCGAAACCAGGCCCATTGCCGGCACACGGCCGCGTGGTGCGAATGAAGAAGAAGACGAAGCGCTAGTCAAAAGCCTTTTAGCTGACCCCAAAGAAAAAGCAGAGCATATCATGCTGGTTGATTTAGGCCGCAATGACTTGGGCCGTGTTTGCGAAAAGGGCACGGTGCATCTTTCAGAATTCATGGGCATTGAAAAATATTCGCATGTGATGCATATTGTCAGCAATGTTCAAGGCCAACTACGATCTGATATGGATGCGTTAGATGTTTTGGAAGCGGCTTTTCCAGCTGGAACAGTTTCCGGTGCGCCAAAAATCCGCGCTATGGAGATTATTGAGGCCTTAGAACCCCAAAAAAGGGGTCCTTACGCGGGAGCGGTTGGAATTTTGAGTTTTTCGAAAAACCTTGATACTTGCATAACTATACGTACAATAGTGGTTCATAAGAAACAGGCCTATGTGCAGGCAGGGGCTGGAATAGTAGCTGATTCTGATCCTGCGACTGAGTACATAGAAACCATGAATAAAGCAAAAGCGCAAATAAAGGCCGTTGAAATGGCCCATGTTCAATCAGAAAGGAAGTAAATCAGATGGAAGTAAGAATACGTTTACAAAAAGCAGGTAAGGCATCCAACAAGTCATACAATTACCGTGTGGTTGCCATGGCGGGTAAAGAAGGCCGTGATGGCCGCACCTTGGACATTTTGGGTTATTATGACCCAAGCAAGAAGTCTTTCTTTTCTTTAAAGAAAGAAAAAATCACTTCATGGGTTTCCAAGGGCGCTCAAATGAGCGATACTGTCAGAAGCTTGATGAAAAAACAGAAGTAAGAAAGGTCATTTCATGCCTCAGCAAACACCCATGACGCAGATGCTGTTTATGTATCTGCCTATTATTGCAATTTTTTATTTTTTCATCATCCGTCCTCAACGCCAGCAGCAGAAGAAGCTTAAAGAAATGCTGGAAAAATTGAAGAAAAATGATGAAGTGGTCACCACCTCAGGCATTCATGGGTCTGTGGCCATTGTTAAAGAGAAAACAGTTGTAGTCCGCGTAGATGAAGGTTGCCGTATTGAATTTGACCGTGAATCAATCGCATCGGTCAAGAGCAATGAGGTCAAGCCTGAAGTGGTCAAGTAACGAATCATAAAAACATTGTAGAGAGGATCTTGAATGTCCGCAGAATTACGTAAAAGGTTTTTTATCATCCTGGCTGTCATTATCGGCTGCATTGCTTCCCTAATTCCTATCAATAAGCGTATCAATCTTGGACTCGACCTTAAAGGCGGGATGCATTTGATCTTAAGGGTGCAGAACGATAATCTGCCTACCGCTCAGGCCAGGGAAGATGCTGTGCTTAAATCTATGGAAGTTTTACGCAACCGTATTGACGGTTTAGGTGTGGGTGAGACCTTGCTGCAACGTCAGGGCGATAATCAAATCCTCTTACAATTGCCTGGTGTGACTGACCGCGAAAAAGCCCTGGCCATGATCGGCCGTGTGGCGCGTTTGGAATTTCATTTGGTTGACGCTGATGATTCTCATCTTAAGGATGCTCTGGCCGGCAAGGTGCCGGATGGCGAAGAATTGATGGTGATGAAGAAAGAGGATGGGGCCCCGATTTTAGTTTATAAAGACGTGGCCATGACAGGTGAGGGGATCAAGGATGCTCATGTGGATATTTCCCAAACCGGCATGGAACCCAAAATCACCATGAGCTTTAATGACAAGGGGACCAAGGAATTTGGTGATTTAACCACTGCCCATGTGAATGAACGTTTAGCGATTGTCTTGGATAATGAAGTTTTGTCTGCTCCAAATATCCGTGAACCAATTTTGACCGGGGACGCTGAAATTACGGGGGATTTTAAATTTGAAGAAGCATCCCTCTTGGCCTTATCCTTACGCACCGGTGCTTTGCCTGTTCCGATGACTGTTGAAGAAGAGCGTACCATTGGTCCCTTATTAGGGAAGGATTCCATCGAAGCTGGAGTCAAGGCCACCATCCTAGGTGGTGTGGCCATTGTGGTGTGCATGTGCCTGTATTATTTGATTGGTGGTTTAATTGCTTCTGTGGCCTTGACCATCAACTTGTTGATGATCATGGGGAGCATGGGCCTGCTTAATATTTTGATGCCCGATTCTCAAATCACCTTAACCCTACCAGGTATTGCGGGTATTATTTTGACCCTTGGTATGGCGGTTGATGCCAACGTCCTGATCAACGAACGCATCCGTGAAGAAATCGAAAATGGCCGTCCTTTATCAGCGTCTGTGACCACGGGTTATGCCCGTGCGTGGTCTGCGGTGCTTGACTCCCACGTCACCTCATTGATTGCAGCTTTCTTCTTGTTCCAATTCGGTTCAGGTCCGATCAAAGGTTTTGCTATCACTTTATCAACCGGTTTGATTGCTTCATTATTTAGTTCGATTTATGTGACCCGCACCTTTTTTAATTGGTTGATTTCTGAGCGTATGATCAAAGCGTTGCCCATGATGCAGTGGTTCAAAAAACCTAATTTTAATTTTTTAAACAAGAAATACATCTGCTTTGCCATTTCCGGAAGTATCATCATTGCCGGTGCCATTGATTTTATGCATAAAAAAGAGTCGGCCTTTGGTATTGATTTTGCTGGCGGCCAGATCCAGGAATATAAATTTGATCAGCCAATCGCGGCCGATCAAATCCGTGGTCTTTTAAAGCAGGGTAAGATTGAAAACGCAGTTATCCAAACCTTCCCGAATGCTCCAGATAATGTGATTGTCCGTACGCCTCAAGATACCAGCTTCCAAGTAGCAGCTTTACTCAAGGCCCAGATGCCGGATAATCCTTATCAGGTCTTGCGCGTTGAGAAGGTGGGGCCTGTGGTTGGCCAAGCCTTGCGTATCAAGGCACTTTGGGCGATTGTCCTGGCTTTGGGTGGGATGCTTATTTATATCGGTATCCGCTTTAAGCATTTTACCTTTGGTGCTGCGACCGTGATTGCCATTTTCCACGACGTACTGATTACCTTGTCCTTGATTCTTTTGGCAGGGCGTCAAATTGATCTGTTGGTCGTGACTGCGATTCTAACCATCACGGGTTATTCAACCAATGACGCGATTATCATCTATGACCGCGTGCGCGAGAATGTGCCTAAGATGCGCGGGCGGCCTCTGGATGAAGTTATCAATGAAAGCATTAATCAAACTTGGGGCCGAACAGTTTTGACAACCTTCATGACGACCCTATCCGCCTTGGCCCTGTATCTGTTCGGGGGCGAGGTGTTAAACACCTTTGCTTTTGTGTTGATCCGCGGATTCCTTTTTGGGACCTATTCAACAGTGTGGATTGTATCCCCATTGTTCCTGTGGTTTCAAGGTAACAAGAAGTGGTAAAAGTAGTGACAGGCACGACTTTTTTAAAAAAAAGTCGTGCCTGTCACTACTTTTTCTTCTATGTTCAAATCCCTTGAATTTCTAGTTGGCCAAAAGGTCAACATTGATGAAATCCTTCAAACACTCGTCGCCTATGGTTATACCCGGGCGACGAAGGTTTTTAAGGAGGGTGAGTTTGCCCTTCGCGGCGGGGTGTTGGACATGTGGCCCGCTAATTTTGAAGTGCCCCTGCGCCTGGATATTGACGATGACGTTATTACCTCGATCCATGGTTTTGATCCTATCAGTGCCGAGAATATTGATGATCATGCCATTGTGCTGGTTCTTCCGTACAAGACCTCTCCCAAATCTGTTTTCTCCTCGGAAATACCATTAAATAATTTTGTTGATATCGAGCAAGGCGATTATGTGGTGCATAATAATCATGGCATTGGCCGCTTTGTGGGGGTTAAAGATTTTGATGTGGTGCACACCCAAGCCTGGGATGATTCACATAAGCGCGATAAAAGTCCTAAGAGAACCCAACATCTGATCATTGAATATAAAGGTGGAGATACTCTTTTTGTCCCTAAACATGATATTCATCTGGTGCAAAAATATGTGTCCTTCACCAAGCGGCCAGCCCGGTTGCACAAATTAGGTAGTAAGGAATGGGTTGCCACACGCAAGGCTATTGAGAAAAGATTACGTCTTTTAGCAGCTGAGCTTTTACGCACCCAGGCATTGCGCGCCCAGCTGGCTGGTTTTTCTTTTTCCAAAGATACGGAATGGCAGGAAGAATTTGAGGCCAAATTCCCTTATAAAGAAACCCCTGATCAGCTAAAAGCTAGTACTGAAACAAAAGCAGATATGGAACAGTTAAGGCCCATGGACAGGCTGATCTGCGGGGACGTGGGTTATGGAAAGACCGAGGTGGCCATGCGTGCGGCGTTCAAAGCCGTGATGGACCACAAGCAGGTGGCGATTTTAGTTCCGACTACGATTTTAGCTGAGCAGCATTACTATAATTTTTCTAAGCGTTTGGAAGGTTTTCCGGTCAAGGTCGGGATGCTTTCGCGCTTTCGCACCAAACATGAACAGCAATTGATTGTCAAAGAGACAGCAGAAGGCAAGGTGGATATTGTGATTGGCACCCACCGGCTTTTGTCCAAGGATGTGGCTTTTAAAGATCTTGGATTGGTCATCATTGACGAGGAACAGCGGTTTGGGGTCAAATCCAAGGAAAAGCTTAAGCATTTTCGCCTCTTGGCTGATGTAATGACTTTGACCGCAACACCGATCCCGCGCACTTTATATATGGCGCTTTCTGGGGCAAGGGATATGTCTGTGATTTCGACCCCCCCAACCAATCGCCTGGCTGTCAAAACCGAGCTCATCCCTTTTGATGAAGAAATTATTGAAGAGGCCCTCAAACGGGAATTAGGCCGCGGAGGACAGGTTTTCTTTTTGCATAACAGGGTCGAGAATATCGAGACCATTGCAGATAGTATTCGCCAGCTGGTGCCTCAGGCACGGGTAGCGGTAGGGCATGGGCAAATGAGTGGTCGCATTTTGGAAGAAATTATGTTAAAATTTCTTAAACGCGAGATTGATATCCTGGTTTGCACCACCATCGTTGAATCTGGTATTGATGTACCTTTTGCCAATACCTTGATTGTCAACCATGCGGATAAGTTTGGGCTTGCTGACCTTCATCAGCTGCGTGGCCGTGTGGGGCGCCTAGATGTGCAAGCTTATGCATATTTTGTTGTGCCCAGGCGCGAGGCCCAGTCCGAGGTGGCCAAACAGCGGTTGAAAGCCATTGAAAAGCACAGTGACTTAGGCGCTGGTTTTCATATCGCGTTTGAAGATTTACAAATCAGAGGAGCAGGTAATCTCCTGGGTGCACAACAGCATGGCTTTATTACCAGTATTGGTTTTGACCTTTATTGCCGGCTTTTAAAAGAGTCTATTGAAAATCTAAAAAAAGAGGTGAAGATCAACAATGAAACTCATCAACTCAAAAAAAATTAGGGAAAAATTCTTCCTGGTTTTGTGCTTTTTGACTTTAAGTTTTCTAAACCTTCCACGTGCTTATGCCGGTGATGGTATTATTGCGATCGTCAATGATGATGTGATCACCTTAAAAGACCTTCAGCAATATGTTGCCGGAATTGCCAGTCAATTGCGCGTCGAAAACAAATCACCTGATGAAATCCAGCAAATTTTAGGTGAGTATGAACAAAAGGGTTTGGATAAATTAATTGAGGACAAGCTTATCCTGGCCGCGGCCAACGACAGCGGCCTCCAGGTGAGGGATGATATCATTGACCGCCGATTGAAGGAAATCAAGGACCGCTATGACAATGAAGATGATTTTATCAAAGCCTTGAGCCATGAAGGCATGACCATCAGCGACTTGGTCCAGAAGCTAACTGATCAGATGAAGGTCAAATATGAAGTTGATGCGGAAGTGCGTGATAAAGTTTTTGTTAATCCACAGGATGTGACGGATTATTACAACAGGCATAAGGCTGATTTTAACCGCAAGGCCATGGTCAATTTGCAGTCCATTTTTATTTCTTTTGATAAGCATAGCAATCAGGAGGCGCGTTCGCTTGCGGCTGAAGCACGTTCGCATCTGATGGCGGGTGAAGATTTTGATTCGATTTTTAAAAAATATTCTGAAGGTTCTTCCGTTGGTGAGGTGGAGGACGGACAGATGGTTGATTCTGTTCAGAATGTAGTCTTTAATTTACGGCTGGAAGAGGTTTCAGATCCGGTTGAGGTTGAAAACGGGATCTATGTTTTCAAGGCCATTGGTATTTCCCCGGGCCGCCAACAGACCTTGTCTGAGGTCAAAGACGACATTTACAATAAGCTGTTGGATGATCAATTCCAAGTTAAGTTCAAGGAATGGGTCGACAAATTGCGTGAAAAAGCTTATGTCGATATCAAGCAGCAGTAAGTCCGTCCTTATTACCATGGGAGATCCCCGTGGTATTGGCGCAGAAGTGATCTGCAAAGCTCTAAAGAAAATATGTCATTCCCGCGAAAGCGGGAATCCAGTATTCAAATTTTCTTTTATTGTTATTGGTGATCAAAAACTTTTTCGTGGTTTGCATTCTTCCATTCAAATCGTCAATATTCCTTATCGTTCTGCAGGCGAAGGTTCCTTAAAATTCCTAGATCATGCTATCGCTCTTATCAAGAAAGGCCGCGCCCGTGCCTTGGTCACGGCCCCGTTATCTAAAGAAGCTGTCAGCGTGTATCACAAAAATTTCGTAGGCCATACCGAGTATTTGGCCCAGGCATTTAATGTGAAAAATTTTGACATGATGTTTGTGGCCAAGGATATGCGTCTGACTATTGTGACGCGTCACGTACCATTGAAGGATGTGCCCAAATTAATCGCACAAAAGGCTGTTTTTGATTCGATTGTTTTGATGAATACTACCTTAAAGGAAAAGTTTAAAATCCGTGTTCCAAAGATTGCGGTGCTGGGGCTTAATCCACATGCGGGAGAAGGTGGTCTTTTGGGCCTAGAAGATAAAAAGCAAATCGTCCCTGCCATCAAAGAAGCACAATCTAAAGGCATTAATGCTGTCGGTCCTTTGCCTGCGGATACCTTTTTTGCCTTTCACTCTAATTTGTGTCATTCCGGCGAAAGCCGGAATCTTTATGACGGTATTATTGCGATGTACCACGACCAAGGCCTCGCCCCGATCAAAGGCATGTATATGAAGGAACTGGTTAATTTTACTGCCGGATTGCCATTCGTGCGTACTTCGCCAGCCCATGGGACAGCCTTTGATATTGTTGGGAAGAATAAAGCTGATCCTTCATCCATGATTGCTGCCATTAAACTCGCCTGTCAATTGAGATAGCGTTTTCCCGAAAGCCCCTTCCAAGACTTGTTTTCACTAATATATATGGTTTACTTTATATATGAGGAGCCCCATAGCTTTTCTTACTTTAGGATTCTTTTTTATAAGCATTTGCTTAGGTCCTGTGCCTGTGGCTCAGGCAAGTGATTTTAGTTTGCCTGTACCCGGTGTAATGGTTAATTTAAGCCCGGAATTTAATCCTCCGATTTTAAAGGGCATCAAAATTCATCCTGATAATCCTTTTCGATTTGATTTTATTCTAGACAAAGGCGACTCAAGTGTCATTGCGAGGAACGCAGTGACGAAGCAATCTCAACAAGAACAGCTAAAACAAGAATCCACCAAACTCATTAAATATTTCTTGGCTAGTCTGACCATCCCCGAAAAAGATTTATGGGTCAATCTTTCTCCTTATGAGAAAGACCGTATTATCCCACAAAGTTTTGGGCTTACTGAGATGGGCCGTGATCTGCTTGCCGAAGATTATATGCTCAAGCAAATAACAGCCTCATTGATTTATCCAGAAGGGGATACGGGCAAGAAATTCTGGAAACGTATTTATCAAGAAGTATCACAAAAATTCGGCACAACGAATATTCCAGTGAATACATTTAATAAGGTCTGGATTGTCCCTGACAAAGCAGTCGTCTACGAAAATGCCAAGGCTGGAACGGCCTATGTGGTGGAATCTACGCTTAAAGTAATGTTAGAAGAAGATTATTTATCGCTCGAAAAGCATAGTGTCATTGCGAGCGAACGTAGTGAGCGAAGCAATCTTTTAAAGTCCAAAAAGATTGCTTCGTCGGCTTTGCCTCCTCGCAATGACACTATTGACGTAAATACCCTCGGCTCCCAAATTCTCCGCCAAATCGTCATCCCAGAATTAACCAAGGAAGTCAACGAAGGTAAAAACTTCGCCCAACTGCGCCAAGTCTATAATTCACTCATTTTGGCCACCTGGTACAAAAAGAAAATCAAGGACAGTATTTTAGAGCAGGTGTACGCAGACAAGAACAAGGTGGCTGGCGTCAATATTGATGATCCGCAAGAAAAGGAAAGGATTTATCAGCGATATTTGCAAGCTTTTAAGAAGGGCGTTTTTAACTACATTAAAGACTCAGAGATACCCAATGGTGTCTCTGATACCACATTAGCTCAATCAGTTCCCAGAAAATATTTTTCTGGAGGTGTAAATGAAACAGATATAGGTTCTTCGAAGGTTTATCAAAGTATTTCCTATGTCCCAAGTTTTGCCATGATTATTCCTGATCATGCCATGAGGGTCACTGTTGATATAGAGCAAAGTAGCCGTAGGGATTCAGCTATGTCTGCATTAACATGGTTGAAACAGCTTATTGATTCAGTAAGTGCTGAATCTTCAAATGAAGGTAAGTTTGCATTTCAGATGAGCCGCAGAGAATTTTTGAAAAAGGTAGGGCAAGCAGCAGCCATAGCGGGGGTCGAATTATCTGGCGTTGGGCCCGCACTAGAAAGCTTACCAGAAATTGTGAATCTTTCTAAGTTAGAATATGGCGACCTATTTTTTGCCACTTTTACTCCTGATCGGTTCAATTTTATAGCGAGTTTTTACAATTCTCAATTGAAAGCATTAGTTAATAGGTATAGTAAAAATCCTATTGGAGGAGCTGTTTCTCACGGTGTTAATGCCCCTTCTGTTTTAGCTTGGGCTTGGGATTATGCACCTCAAAATGATGAATTATTTGAAAGATTACCAAATGCAGAAGAGTTAGAATCGATCTCTAATTTTTTAAATAAAAATCAAGGAAATGCGTTTGAAAGATTTTTTCAGAATTCAGGTGTGCGGGCCCTGGCCTTACAAGAATATCGAAATGGTTTCGAGAATGAGCATCATTTAGACAAGTCAATAGATATCCCCGCGCCAAGTGAGGAAGATTTAAATGAATTGATTAGAGAAATATTTCGTCAGAATAGAGATATGTTTCGCATTGCCGCGCAAGTAATACAACGATTGCCTGAAATAGAAAGTGGTATACAGGAAGATCCTGCTAATTCGTTATTTTGTGATGTTTTTAAAAGCTACTTTGTTGAAGGTAGAAAAGCTTTGGAAGAAAGTGATTTGTTTATGAAGTTTTTAAATGATTATTGGAGGCCTAAAAGGGAACTGTTAAAAGAGTTAAATGAAACGTATAGAGCTGGAAGTTCAACCGGTGAAATAGAAAAAAGTTTGGATGATCTTGACACAAAATGGCAGGAAGAGCTGGACAAATTGGTAGAAGAGCACAAAGAATCAAAGTCCATTGCAGTGTATCCATTAGATCAATTGGTAGCACAAAGATCCTCCAAAGGACCATTAAGGCTTTACGTTTCCAGACTCAATAACGGACAAGTAAAATGTTTTATTTTACAAAACGGAGAAAATGGAATTAGTTTAGGGCAAGGAGATATCCAAAAAATCTTGAGGCTCATCCCTAAAGAAGAACTGAAGCCAGGTGGATATATAAAAATTATATTCGAGCATCCTATTTCCTGCGGATGAGGTTTTTGATTATATAAGAGAAAATTGGAAACCAGGTGATAATGCCCAATTGGGAGGGGATCGGGCAATGATTGCGACGGATCCCCAGATTGATGCTTATTGGGATGAATTGCAGAATTCAGTTGTAGCTTATCATGGAACTTCACTGAATAATTTGGAAAGTATTCGAAAGTATGGTTTAAGTGTTGACCATAAGCCTTTTGATCCCCAAGAAGTGTCGTATATTGAACAAAAATATAGAGAATTAACAAGACAGGCTCCACGGTTAGTCGATGATCATTTATCAGGAGTTTTTCATTTAACGATGTATAGGGATGTCGCTGAGGGAATCTCCCAGAGGGGGCCGGAAGTTATTGATTTTTTGGTAGATTATTCAAAAGAGATATTGCAGGTTCCCAATCTGGATGCTGGAGTTCGTGAACGTGTTGGGCAAATCTTAAAGAAATACCAAGCTTATTTGGATTCTAGCCAGCCGTTGGTTTTGGGTTTTAAAGGCTCAGTTTTGACTAAACATGGTATTTATCCTTTTAGGAATAAAGATGAATTCCATGACTTTATTAATAAGCGAATGAAAGATTTCTCCATACAGGAAATTAAGGACCTTTTCCCGCAATTGTTTCCTAATATCCGGATAAATAATGTAGACGTTAAAGATATTATTTTTGATCCGGCAATGAGGGTAGGAGATCGGGCGATGAATAGTGATAAATTTAAAATAGGTGAGAAAGTTAAAACTCCGTATGGTCAGGGTACGATTAAATCAATTGATCGTGAGAAACCGATAGTACATGTGCTATTAGAGAATGGGGAAGTAGTTAAAGCTTATATGGGGCGGGTTAAAGCCGCAGCACTAGAAAGCAATGTCAGTATAGAAGAAGGCAAGACTGATCAAACTAGACCAATTTTGACTGGTTTAAGAAAGGAATTAGCAGAAAATTTGGATAAAATCGAATCTTTGGGAACCAATCTTTTGGAAGACGAATTGAGTAAAAGACCTCATCTTCCAAGAATGAAAGAAGTCTACGTTGATCACAATGGAAACACTAGATTTGTTAGAGTGTTTCCATATGAACGAACCTTAGTTGATTTTGATGAGCAATTAGAAACCGGTGAATGGGATTTTTTTCCAAGAAATCAATTGCGATCTATTGCAATCGCATCAGGCCCGTGCTCTTTTGTCATTATCTATAATACTAAAACGAGGGAAACCTATGTAGTGCATTCTACTGGAACGTCTACAAATGAATTACATTATGTTTTGAAAGAAGCACAGAAACGTTTCAGTAGAGACAAAGATCATGTCGTTTTTATTGCCGGTGGAGGCCAAACTTGGGTAGAACGTTTATTTATTGACTATAAAACTAGGGATAAAAGATTAGGTTATTTAATCGAGAGAACAAAAGAAAGGTATGATTTAATTCATCAAG
>Ga0206864_1233_pt1 | contig 15829 bp, 11 predicted proteins | sample Alteio_BWOrgCont_42_FD_152632 | JGI IMG/M metagenome (GOLD analysis project Ga0206864, IMG submission 152632) | Enriched cells from forest soil in Barre Woods Harvard Forest LTER site, Petersham, Massachusetts, United States -... | ecosystem: Environmental > Terrestrial > Soil > Temperate forest >...
GCGGGAGAGGGCGACAGCGAGGATGGCTACGCCCACGCAGAGGACGCCGACGAGCGCCGCGCCGTTGATAATCCCGAGCCAGCCCTTGGCCACGGCAAACGCCCACGAGATGGGAATCTGCGCGCCGCGCACGAGGTTGGGGACGGCCGTGGTCACCGTCGCGCGCAGGTTGGTCCCAAATTGTTCCGCGGCGTTCGTGACCATCAAGGCCCAAAAGCCCACGCCGATGCCGAGGAAGAAGCACCGCGCGTAATAGCCGGGCAAGTCTGCGGGCGTCCAGTAGAGGTAAAGGAGAATCGAGGCCAAGCTGATGACGTGGAAGGTGATGAAGGCGGGTTTGCGGCGGCCCATCCACTGGCTCAGGCCGCTGCAGGCCAAACCGCCGAATGTCAGCCCGGCGTAGGCATAGATAATGGCTGCGCCCGCCACGGGCGCGGGGTTCAGCTTGAGCGCCTGGCCGAACTCCGGCGCGAGGCCGATGAGGATGCCGATGACCAGGTAGGCCGAAAGCCCGGAGCCGATGCACAGGAGAAAGCGATAGACGCGCTTCCACGACTGAAACAGCAGGCGCAGGCTGCCGCGCGCGACGTCCGTCTGCCGCAGCGAGGAGTAGAGGCCGGACTCATAGACACCAAGGCGCAGCACCAACAGCACCAGCCCCATGCCGCCGCCAATCTCGTAGGCGTGCCGCCAGTTAAATTGCGCGCCGACCCACGCCGCGAAAGCAGCGCCCGGTATGCCGATGGTTACCACCAGCATCGTGCCCCAGCCGCGATGCTTGCTGGACATGCATTCGCTGACGAGCGTCACGCCCGCGCCCAGCTCGCCCGCGAGGCCAAACCCGGCGATGAAGCGGCAGGCTTCGTACGCCCAAAGCGTATTTACAAACGCATTGGCGATATTCGCCAGCGAATAAAGGATGATGGAGCCAAACAGAACGGAGAGCCGGCCGCGCTTGTCCCCAATGATGCCCCAGACGAAGCCGCCGATGAGGATGCCGCCCATCTGCCAGTTATACAGTTGCAGTCCGACGGTCAGCGCATCTGCTTTCGCCACGCCAAAGTCCAGCAAGCTGGTGGTGCGCACCACCATGAAGAGCAGCAAATCGAACACGTCAACGAAGTAACCCAACGCAGCCACCAGAATCAGCAGCCAGAGATATTTTGAGGAAGTGGGGCGGATGGTATTCACAAAGCTAAGAGCGTAAAAAAATTAATAAGCAGCAGCGGGCGTGGTGACAGGAGTTTTAGATTGAGCAAGGTTGTCGTAGCTCGCCTGGCGGAAGTTGCCATGGATGGCGACGGAGTGGTCGGAGAAAACTTCAACGGTGGCAAAGGCGTTGTTCGGCGCGCCGGGGTCCTCAACCATCGCGCGCAGCACGCAGTAAGGGACCCCGTTGACCGTCTCCAGGAAATTTTGATGGGAATGGCCTTGCAGCACGGCGAGTATTTTGCCGGATTTTTCCAGCACTGCGCGCACCTCGGCGGCGTTTTTGACCTGATAGTCGCCCGCGCCATTGACCGTCACGCCATCGAGGCGCTGATGCGCGAGGATGATGACGGGGTTCTTCGTTTTCACCAAATCATCGGCGAGCCATTGCACCTGGCTGGCGGGGATATTGGCATCCTTCCAGTCGGCGTTGCGGCGGCCATAAGGCGCGCCACCGGTTATAAAACAAGCATCGAGCACAACAAAGTGCAGCGCGCCTGCGCCATTTTTAAAAGGAACATCAAACGAATACGGCGCGGGTTTGGCTTGCGTGTTGGCGAAAAATTCCTCCTTGGTTAGCGTGAAAACGCAATGGTTGCCGAGGACGTAGTGGCGTTCAACGGCGACCTTCGCCCATTCGGCCTCGATGGTCTTGAGCAGGCCGATTTCCGCAGCGACGGCTTGGTCGTCGAGCGTGTCACGCGCGGTGTCCACCATGTCGCCCAAGGTGACGGCGAAGGCGAGACCATCCTTTTTCGCGGCCTCATTGAGCGCGGCGACGGCGGTTTTCATTTTGCCGAGTGAATCGCGATAGACGCGCGTGCCCGCGGCGTCGCGGTCGGCGTAATGGATGTCGGTGACGATGCCGAAGCGCAGCACCGGCGCGATGGTGCTTTTGCCCTCGAGGGACTGTGCGGCCAACAGGCGGCCAGGGCGGCAAACATCGAACAGCGCCGCGCCGGCGAGGGCCGCGCTGCCGCGAATAATGAAATGCCGGCGATGGAAAATGTCAGCCATGAACGTGCGGGGGCAGAAATCAATCCGACTCCATTACCAGGGTGTCGTACATCAGGCCATTGGGGAGGCTGCCGCCGTTGGTCGTGGCGCTCAGGGTCAGCTTGTTTTCGCCCGCTTTCAGGAGGCTGGCGGGGAAGGTGATTTCATTGCGGCCATAGCGACCGCTGCGGTTGGCCGAGCGGCGCACACTGCCATCGTCGTTATAGGACAACCCGCCGATGGATTGGCCATTGAGTGACAGCGCGACTTCGCCCTGGCCGCCGGCGATGGCGATGGTCAGGTAACCGTTGCCGGTAAAAGTTTTGACGAGGTTGAAGTCCACCGTCCAAGTGCCAGTGTGCTGCGCGAAATACCAATCGTTGGCTTCTTTGCTTTTGCCGATGGTGAAAGTGAGATTCGCCGGGACTTGATTGAGTAACAGCGCGGCGCGGGGGCCGTTGCCAAGCTTGAATTCGCCCGCCAAGCGGTCCGGCTGGCCGATTTGCCACAGGAAACTCGGATGGTATGGCGCGTCCCAGACGATTTTGCCGAGGTCGAGCGTGTCACCCGAGACGACGACGTCGTCCTTGGCGAAGGATTGGGTGATGGGTCCTTGCGTCTGCCAGGCATAGAGCGTGTAAGTGCCGGGACGAACAGCGGGCAGGGTAAATTTGCCCTCTGCATCGGCCTTTACGTAAAAAATGTAATCGCCGGCCTGGTTCGCGATGGCGGCCGCGCGGTCTTGTACCGCGCCGGTATTGGTTCCCCCCGCTGCGCCATTGCGTCCACCGCGCCCGCCACCACCGCCGGCATTGCCGGGCTGGGCGAGGATGATGTAGGCGTGGGCGGCGCTGCGGTTGTGCGTGATGGTCAACTGGCCGGTGACGGTGGTGCGCTTCGTCGGGTAAAGCGGATCATTCATCCATTGGTAAGGCCATTTCTTTTGTTCTGCGAGCGCCGTCTTTTTGGCATCAGCGACGATGGCCTCGAGCGTATCGCCCGTATTGAAATAGACATACCAGGGGCCGTGGATTTTTTCCGGGCCGTTGCGTCCGCTGGCCATGCCGCCACTGCTGAGATGGCCCCCGCCGAGATAATTCAATATAAGCGCATCCTGATGTACGGCCAGGTCCTGGCGCAGCGGGCCGCCGGCGTAGGATTCAGTGCTGACGGGGATGAACCACGCGCCAAAGCCGTGGCCGAGGTCACCCCACATCGGCGCCTCGGAATAATAGAGGCACCAGTCGTATTTTGAATAAACGGAGCCGGCGGGCAGGCCGATGGGGTTGTTGGCGGGTAGCCGCCAGGTTTCATCGGCCACGTTGCCGGGGTCGGAAATGCTCTGGAGGTAGGCGTAGGAAATCTGCTGGTCCATTCGCTCGGGCGTCCAGGTATGGTCGAGGATGTGCATGTCGAAGCGGTACATCGTGCGCATCTCGCCGCCGAACTGGCTACGGATGATGACATACGGGTGGATGCCGCTTTCCCCCGGCAGCATTACATAGTGGTCTTCGAGATAGGGGGAGGAATTGTCGATGACCGCAAAATGAACGCGATACGGCTGGTTTTCAAAAATGCGAATCAGGCGGGCGCGCAAATAGCCGTTGCTGCCGCTGTAATCATGATAAAACGTGCGCTGGGCGTTTTGGTCGCGCGGCATGATGCCGTTGAGGTTGTGCGCCAGTTCCTGCCCTTTGACGATGACCGAAGTGGCGCTGAAATCGCCAATGGCATCCTTGCCGAAGGTGATTTTGAGCAGGCCGTTGTCGAGGACGAGATTCGGAAGGTCAGCCGGGGCGTAATCGCCCACTTTGGCGGACTGACCGTTGATGGTCATCGTGACTGGCGCCGCGGACGCGCCCGCAGCGGCGAGGGCTTTGGGCAGGCAGAAAACAGCCAGCGGGAGGAGAATCAGGAGAGAAGTCGAACACAGCCTGTCATTCATGGGGTAGGGGGGATGGGGGCGGACATCCTCCCCGCTGCACCCAAAACATTCAAGCCCATTGCGCATTTATGCGCCAGGCCGGGGCACTAAGTCGCGTTTTCCACCCGCATGGGGACAATGGCGCAGGGAAGACCGTAGAGGAACAGACGCCGCTGGAGGGCAAAGGCGGTGTAGTTGTGCAGGATGCGCGTGATGAAGGTCTCGTGTTCGAAGACCAATTGCCCGCTGAAGAAAACCGCGTTGGGATATTTCTCAGTCAAATCCGGCAGGATTTCTTCCACTTCATCAAGCACGTCGCGGCCGATGGCGGTGATGGCCTCGGCCTGGCCGCCGCGGGTGGTGATGAAGTCCACGTATTTCTGGCCCTCTTCCTTCATATGTTTATGCAGGCGATCCAAGTCGTCGGCGCCTTTGAAGTTGCCAGCGTCCACCACGCCGATGGAGACAAAAACGATGCGCTTGAAGCCGCCGCCGAAGAGCCGGATGGCGCCGAAGAGGGTGTGCAAACCAAGGCCGTTGAAGCCATTGACGAGGAAAATTGCCGTGCGGTTGGAGGTGGGCGTGAAATCCTTGGCCCCGGGCTGGGCCGGGATGAGGGCCGCTTCGAGAATGAGGTCCATGCGCTTGAGCTGGCGGCGCACATGTTCGTAATGCTTGCGCACGGCAAAAGCGAAGGCGACGAGCGCGCCGGTCATCAGAATCGTCACCCAGCCGCCCTGGCCAAATTTCTGGACGACCATGACCACGAGGATGAAACTTGTCAGGCACAGGCCCACGGCATTAATCGCAATCCGATGCCGCCAGCCTTGTTCTGTCTGGCGGCATTGCCACCAGTGCCGCACCATCCCAAGCTGGGAGAGGCTGAAGGTGATAAACACGTTGATGCTGTAAAGCACCACCAGCAGGCCCACCGAGCCATGCGTGAAGAGCAGCATGAACAACGCCCCGCCACCCATGATAAGCACGCCGTTGATGGTGACATAGCGGTCGCTCAGCGCGGCAAAGCGGCTCGGCATCCAACGGTCGAGCGCCATGCTCGCCAGCACCGGCGGCCCGCCAAGAAAACCGGCCTGCGCCGCGATGAGCAACAAGGCCGCGGAACTGACGAGCGCCACAAAGACAAAACTGGTGCCGAGCGCGCTGGGCCAGGGCTTGGTTAAAGTTTCCAATAACACGGCGTTGAGCGTCTTGGCCCCGCCGGCGGTTTGCGAAACATCCACATTCACCAGCAGGTACGCAAAGAGCAGGCCGGCGACCATGCCGGCGAGCGAGAGCGCCATCAGCAGCATCGTGCGGCGGCCGGTGCGCACGCGGGGCTCACGCAAGATGGACAGGCCGTTGCTGACCGCTTCAATGCCCGTATACGTACCTGCGCCCATGCTGTACGCCTTGATTAACAACGCGAGCACGCCAAAAAGGCCCACACTCGTCGAGAGGTCGTGCACGGAACTCAGGGTGTTGCTGCCGATGGAAACAACCGCGCTGCTGTGGACAAAAAAAGCGTAGAGGACGGCAAAAGTATGGGTGATAAGAAAGATGAAAAAGATGGGCAGGAGCACCATGACCGATTCACGCACCCCGCGCAGGTTCAGCAAGGTCATGAAAAGCAGCGCGGCAATTTCCGCGATGAATTTCCACTGCACCCAGTTGGGCGCCATGCTGAAGATAAAATCCATCGCGCTGGCGACCGAGACTGTAATCGTCAGCACGTAGTCAATCAGCAGCGCCGAGCCGGAGATGACACCCAGTGTGGGACTGAGCAACCGGCTGGCCACGACGTAGCCGCCGCCGCCGGACGGGAACGCGCCGATGATTTGCGAGTAACTGGCGGCGATGATGAAGACCGTCAGCGCCGACATCCCGGCGATAAACACCGCGAGCGGCGTGTAGTGCCCCAGCGCCTTGTAGGCTTCCTCCGGGCCGTAACAGGACGAGGAAAGGCCGTCGGCCCCCAGGCCAACCCAAGCCAGCAACGTCACCAACGAGAGTTTGTGAAACAGGCCATGCTCGGTCAGTTGGCGTTCTTTGCCAATCACCGTGTCCTTCACAAATTTCGTTACCGAATTGCGCCGATTCATGTCAGGTTGCCCGCGAGAAGTTGCCGCCGGACAGCATGGCGGCAGCGTTGGTTTGGGCAACCGTGGTGGCGCCCATTGCGGGCACTCCACCAATCACCCTTCCCACTGCCGGCGGGGTTAGCTGACGGGCTAGGCCTGAGAAGTGGCCTGGAGCACGGTTGCCCGCGCCCCTTCGCCCCAGCCAAGACATTGATCATCAAGGCTTTGGTTCCCCCGCGCTTCCCGGGCTGGAGACCCGGAAAGCTTAGGCTGTGTTGCTGTCAAGCGGTCTGAATAGCACAATCGAGGCCAGATTGTCAATGAAGGGGCGCGAGGTGGCCGAAATTACCATGGAACGCCGGCGTTTCGGCTCGTGTCCATGGTTGACTGGGATTTATCTTGGCCTTCATGGACGACGCTCCGCACACCGCCGGCCAGCCACCGGAGCTTTCGCCCGTCGGCCGGCGTTCGCCCGCGCACTCGGGTTGGCCGTTGGCGGTCATCGTGGCGGCCTTGTGCGGGTTGATGGCTTTTGCGCTTCACGAATGCAGCCCCGGCACGCAGATCGGGAAATTGGCCGAAATCGGCGGCAATGCGATTAAGGGCATGGAGAAACTCGCCGCCGCCATCAACGAGCACCGCGTCACCCAGACTTTTGTGGACCATGTGGACGCGTTGAAGCCGGACATGAAGAACCGCCTGCTCGTCGCCGAGCGCGACACCACGGAGGTCTTCAGCGCCGAGGATGTCTCCTGGCAGGGCACGGCCACGGCGGAGCTCCGCGTGCCCGCCACCTACCACTATTACATCGCGCTCTCGGGCAATTGGGACTTGCGCGTGCAGGTGACGCCTGCGGGCGTCGTGGGCGACGTCCTCGCGCCCGAGTTGCACCCGCTCGAACCGTCTTTTGACACCACCCGGCTCGAAATGAAAAGCGCCAATGGCTGGGCGAACTGGAATGGCGCGCAATTGCAGGACGACCTGCTCAAAAATTTGACGCTCAAACTCGACACACGCGCCTTCACCCAAATGGCCCTGAGCTACCCGACCGCGCACGAGGCCGTGGAGAAATTCATCCGCGACTGGATGCTCCGCGAATACAACCTCGCCCCCGGCACACCCGTTTACTTGCGCGTCAGGTTCCACAATGAACCGGATGCGGCGTTGGAAACTCCCCAGCCTAAAGGGTAACTTTTGAGTTAAATGAAATGGACGATCTATAGGGTAATAGTGATCGCTCTCAATGTCTGGCCGATCGTGCTATACCCGCGTGACCAGAGTAATTTAGATTGGATGGCCTGTTTGTTTGGAGCCATGATAGTGTCATTTTTCTTATTTGTATGGCTGACAGCTATGAAATTCCGGCGATCCATAGATTGTTCAGATCCTTACAGCTGGACGGCTCCATTTTTCCCAATGAATAGATATCCATTGCGGTTTTGGTTTTTGCTTTCAATCGCATGGATGCTTGCTGGTGGCATCGCGATTTTAAATGATAACCGTTTGGGTAATGGACGAGAAGCGTTTGGTGGAACTTTCTTTTTGATTGGATTGGGAATAGGATTAACGTTGATGATATGGCTTAGAATATTTGCTCAGAAAAAGGGGTGACGGCGCAAGCGGTGACTGGAAACACAGGAATGAACCCACGAGCCAACCATAACTGACAGGAAATTGCTTTTTTGAGGGTTGTATTGGTTCAGGGGGCTGAATTTCGACAACAAAAAAGGCCGTCGCGAACGACGGCCTTTTGTTTGAAGCGGGAAGCTGCGCGAAGAGTTACTTCGTCGCTTCGTCGAGGATGTCGCCAAGGCTGGTGAGTTCCTGGTCGCCCTTGAGGCGTTCGAACGCTGCCACTTCCGCGGCCAGTTGCGAGGCATCGTAGGTCGCCGCCTTGATGGACAGGCCGATGCGCCGGTCATTGTGGTCCACCTTGATGACGCGTGCGGTGACTTCCTGGCCGATCTTGATCACGTCCTTGATTTTCTCCACGCGGTCCTCATTGATCTGCGAGATGTGCACCAGGCCGTCGATGTCGTTCTGCAATTCCACGAACGCGCCGTAGTTGGTGATTTTCGAGACCTTGCCCTTGACCACGTCGCCCACGCGGAAGTAGCGGTCAATCTCCTCCCACGGGTCTTGCGTGAGTTGCTTCATGCCCAGCGAAATGCGCTGCTGGTCGGTGTCCACATCAAGCACGATGGCCTCGACGTCGTCGCCCTTCTTGAGCACTTCCGAGGGGTGGTTGACCTTGCGCGTCCAGCTCATGTCGGAAACGTGGACCATGCCGTCAATGCCTTCCTCGAGTTCAATGAACGCGCCGTAATTGGTGAGGTTGCGCACTTTGCCGCGCACGCGCGCGCCCACCGGGTAATTATGCCGCACCATCGTCCAGGGGTTGACTTCCAGCTGGCGCACCCCGAGGGAAATTTTCTGCTCCTCCTTGTTGACGGCGAGCACCACCGCATCAAGCTCCTGCCCGACTTTGAGCACTTCGCTCGGCTTGGCGATGCGCTTCGTCCACGACAATTCGGTGACGTGCACGAGGCCCTCGACGCCTTCCTGGATTTCCACAAAGGCGCCATACGGCACGAGGTTGACGACCTTGCCGTGCACTTTGGTGCCGACGGCGAATTTCGCCTCGATGCCGTCCCACGGGTTGGTGGTCGTCTGCTTGAGGCCCAGCGAGACGCGCTCGCGCTCGCGGTCCACTTCGATAATCATCACATTCACTTCCTCGCCGACCTTGAGCATCTCGCTCGGGTGGGAGACGCGCCCCCAGCTCATGTCGGTGATGTGGAGCAGGCCGTCGAGGCCGTCGAGGTCCACAAATGCGCCGTAATCGGTGATGTTCTTGACGGTGCCGCGGCGCATGGTGCCGGGCTTGACGTCATTGAGCAGGGCGCGCCGCTTGGACTGGCGCTGCTCCTCAATGAGTTCGCGCCGCGAAACCACGATGTTTTTGCGGTCGAGGTTGATTTTGAGAATTTTGAAATCGTAAGTCTGGCCCAGATACTGGTCCAGGTTCTTGGGCGGCTGCACGTCTATCTGCGAGGCGGGCAGGAACGCATCCACGCCGATGCCGACAATCAGGCCGCCTTTGACCTTGCCCTTCACGCGGCCAGAGACAATGGAGCCTTCCGAGGTCTTGGTGAGGATGTTCTCCCAGTTTTTCTTCTGTTCGGCCTTGTCGTGGGAGAGGATGGGGTTGCCGTCCTTGTCTTCCAGTTTTTCAAGGAAAACATCGATTTGCGAACCGATTTGCAGTGCGCCCACGTCGGAAAATTCCGCGTGGGGGATGGAGCCTTCGGCTTTGCCGCCAATATCGACAATTACTTCATTGGCGCGGATTTCGGTGACGGTACCTTTGACGATGGCCCCGGCCTTAAGGGGGGCGAAGTTGCTCTCTGCGAGCAATTGTTCCATGACTGAACTCATAGCTGTGTGCTAACCATTTCCTCAAAAACCTGCCGGTGAAGGTGGTTGCTGAGGGTTGAAGGTTAAGTTGATGGTTGAGGAGGGATGTTTTGCTCCGCCGGCGAACCGGCGGGAATGGAGGCCCGGGAGGGCTTCCCGCAAGACAGGGAAGTTCAATCCTGCCAAAGGCCAAGGCCCTCGGCAAGCGGAAAAACGGACACCTCCCTGAGTTGAATAACCGTGGACAACCCGCGCCATTTTGGCCCAAACCCGCCCTTTTTCCCTCGCTATTGTGACGGGATTTGGTAAACCCAATCGTTCCACCTTGGTGATATAAAGCGATGCCGCGTTCCTCCACCAAAGGCGGGTTTCCCGCCGCCACTCGCGCCAATCCGGCCGCGCCCAAGCCGCCCGCTTCGGCAGTGCCGGTTCGCCCGGCTTCGGTTGCCGCGCCGTTGGCCAAGCCCGCCATGCAGGACTTGGAAATCAAGGACGCCGCCTTGATATTCCAGACCGTTTGGTCGGAGCTGGAGGAGGAATTTGGCCGCGAACACATGCGGTTCCCGACCGAAATTTTCTGGCTCAACGGCGCGCCGGGCGCTGGCAAAGGCACGCACACGCGTTTCATCCTCAAGCACCGTGGCTATCCGCAGCAACCGGTCATCGTGAGTGATTTGCTGCAAAGCCCCGAGGCCCGCAAGCGCATCAACGCCGGGCTGCTGGTCGGCGACCGCGAAGTGACGGCGCTGGTCTTGCGCGCCTTGCTCAACCCGATTTACGAAAACGGCACGGTGGTGGATGGTTACCCGCGCACCGACGTGCAGGTCGAATGCCTGAAGCTTTTTTACCAAAAGCTCATGGCCCTGCGCAATGAGTTCCGCGACACGGCGCTCGCGCAGGTCTTTCGCAAGCCGCGCTTCCACATCCTCGTGCTGTACATTGACGAGGCGGAAAGCGTCCAGCGCCAGGTTCGCCGCGGCCGTGAATCCATCGAGCACAATGAACACGTGGGCGAGTCCGGCGAGGGCACGCTCTTTGAAGTGCGGCCGACCGATCTGAATGAGGAAGCCGCCCGCAACCGCTACCGCGTCTTCAAGGAGCGCACTTACGACTCTCTGCGCGCCTTGCGGGAAGTTTTCTACTACCACTACATCAACGGCTCCGGCACCGTCGAGGAAGTGCAGGATCGCGTGCTCAAGGAGCTGAAGTATCAAAGTTCGTTGGAGTTGGAGGAGGAGACGTACGACTTTATCGCGGGCATCCCGGTGGCCGGCGAAATCGTCCAGCACGCCCGCCAGGACCTGGTCATCCGCCTCGACGACTATGCCAAGAACCGGCCCGACCTGTTCCGGCGCGTGGCGGAGCTCGTGCGCGTCAAGTTTATGCCCATCGTCCTGCGCCACGCCATTTCCGGCCAGGCCTGCATCAATACGGAGGACTCCGTGTTTGACGATGCCGAGTCCCTGGGCATGCTCATCGACATCTTTTCCGAGCGTGGCTACCACGCCGTCGTTGACCTGCACCGTTTGGAGATTCCCGACAGCCTCGACCCCAAGACCTACAAAATCAAGACCCGGTGGAAAAAGGTCTATCGCGTACACATCCGGTTTGCCGGCTCGGAAATCCGCCGCGGCGACTGAAGGCCGGTCTTTACTCTATTCTCATGGACCCACGATACGCGAAGCTGGCGGACGTTTTAACCGGCCATTCCACGCAATTGCAGCGCGGTGACCACGTGCTCATCGACGCCTTCGACGCCCCGCCTTCCCTGGTGGTCGCCCTGCTTCGCGCGGCCCGTGCGCGCGGCGCCCAGCCCTTCGTGCAGTTGCACACGGCCCGGGTGTCGCGCGAACTCCTGCGTGAGGGCGCGGACGCCCAATTCGTCATCATGGGCGAGATTGATTTGCACCGCATCAAGCACATGCAGGCCTACATCGCCGTGCGCGGCGCAAACAATATCTTTGAAAACTCCGACGTGCCCGCCGACCGGCTTAAGCAAGCCATGGCCGCCTTTCGTCCCGCGCTCAACTGGCGCGTGAACAAGACGCGCTGGGTCGTCCTGCGCTGGCCCACCGAAGCGATGGCGCAGCAAGCCGGCCAGAGTACCGAGGCGTTTGAGGACTTTTTCTTCCGCGTCTGCACCCTGGATTACGCCCGCATGAAGCCCGGCATGGCGGCGCTGAAAGCCCTGATGCAGCGCACGAACCAGGTGCACCTTGAAGGCCCCGGCGTGGACTTGCAGTTTTCCATCAAAGGCATCCCCGCCGTCCCTTGCGGCGGCGAATGCAACATCCCCGACGGCGAAGTTTTCACCGCGCCAGTAAAGAATTCGGTTGAGGGCGAAATCACCTACAATGCCCCGACGGTCTATCAGGGGGTGGCGTTTGAAAAGGTTCGCCTCGTCTTCAAGGCTGGAAAGATTGTCGAGTGCAGTGCCGCGTCGAACAGCAATCGCTTGGAAAAGATTTTCGACAGCGACGCCGGCGCGCGCTTCATCGGCGAATTTGCAATTGGGTTCAACCCGCACATCCGGGAGCCGATGCGCGACATTCTCTTCGACGAAAAAATTGCCGGCTCGTTCCACTTTACGCCCGGCCAGGCCTACGAGCAGGCCGACAATGGCAACCGCTCGCAAGTCCACTGGGATTTGGTCAGCATCCAGCGCCCGGAATACGGCGGCGGCGTCATCCGTTTCGACGGCAAAGTCATTCGCCGCGACGGTCTTTTTCTCCCTGCACCCTTGCGTAAACTGAATCCGGATTATTTACTGGGAAAGAAGAATTAAACCTCCCCATGAGCAAACTATCCCGGCGGAAGTTTCTGGGCCAAATGGTGGGCGCAGCCGCCGCGGCGTCGCTGGCGCGCGGGGCCGCGGCATCCCCGGCAACCCCCCGCAAGCGCAACGTGCTCTTCTTCATGTCGGACGACATGCGCGTCGAACTCGGCTGCTACGCGAGCATGTTTGACGCACAGACGCCCAACCTTGATGCGCTCGCCAAGTCCGGCGTCCGCTTCGACCGCAATTATTGCCAATTCCCGCTGTGCAATCCTTCGCGCGCCTCGTTGATGACGAGCCGCCGCCCGACCATCACCGGCGTGCTGGGCAACCGCGTGAATTTCCGCGATCTGCACCCCGATTGGGTCAGTCTTCCCCAACTATTCAAGGACAACGGCTACGTCACCGCGCGCGCCGGGAAAATTTTCCACGGCGGGCTGGATGACTCAATGGCGTGGACCGTCGGCGGAGGTGTTCTCGAGGGCTCCGGCGGCGCAGGTGGCCACACCCTCGTTTTGCCGCGAGGTGCCACGCCCCCGATGCCGGATTATGATTTGCCGCCCATGCCGCTGGATGTCCAACAAGCGCCGAATTCGGACCGCATCGTCGTGCTCGATGGCCGGGGCGAAGGTCATCCTGATTATAACACCGTCGGCACCGCCATCCAGTATCTGCGCCAATACAAGGACCAGCCGTTTTTCATTGGCTGCGGTTTCGTCAAGCCGCACAGCCCGCCCTGCGCGCCGCAGTCCATGCTCGATTTGTATGACGTGTCCAAAATTAATTTGACGCCTGATTTTGCGCCCTGGCCGGTCGTGCCGCCGGGCATTCCCAGCGCAGCCATCCGCAAACTCAATGCTGACCTGTTCATCGGGCGCGGGGCGACCGAGGCCGAGGCCAAAGAGGTTATTCGCGGCTATATCGCTTCGATTTCGTGGACGGATTGGAATCTTGGCCATGTGCTGGCCGAACTCGACCGGCTCGGGTTGCGCGACAACACCATTATCGTTTTCGTCGCCGACCACGGTTACCAACTTGGTGAAAAAGGCAAATGGTCAAAGGCCGGCTCGTTGTTCGAGATGGGCACCCGGGTGCCGCTGCTCATGGTTGCGCCCGGCGCCAAGGGCAACGGCCAGGCGTGCCTGCGCACGGTTGAGTCGCTCGATATTTACCCGACCCTGGTGGAATTGTGTGGCCTGCCCAAGCCGGCCGGTCTCGAGGGCGTGAGTCTGGCTCCTTTGCTGAATGACCCGTCGTCGAAATGGGAGCGGCCGGCCTACAGCGTGTGGAGCGAGGATGGGCGCACCTTGCACGGCGTTGCCGTTCGCACGGCGCAATGGCGTTACGCAGAATTTGGCCCCGCGGGTAAAAACGGGGCGATGTTGTTTGACCCGGTGAAGGATCCGCTCGAAATGAAAAACCTTGCGGACGACCCGGCGCACAAGTCCGTCTGCGCGGAACTCTCGGCCCTCACGCGTCAATACGCCGCGAGCCTGGACGCAAACTCGGCCTAGGGCCAGTGTCATGAAGCCTGTGACTGTGAAAATTACTTCCGCCGCCGCCGGTGAGCGCGCGGACAAGGCACTGGCGCTGCATTTTACGGATTTGAGCCGCGCGCGCCTGCAGGAGGCCTTCGCGAACGAAAAAGTTTTGCTCCGCGGGCAGCCGATTGCGAAGTCGCACCACGTGGCGGCGGGTGACGTGCTCACGGTTGAACTGCCGGTGTTCCCCATTTCGGAAGTCGTCGCTGTTGCCGGTGATTTACAGATTATGTTTGAAGACGATGACATCCTCGTGCTCGACAAGGGGCCGCGTCTGATTATGCATCCAGGCAGCGGTACTGGTGAGGACACGCTTGTGCATTTTGCGCTGCATCATACCGGCGGGAAACTGAGCAAGCTCGGTGGCACCAAGCGGCCGGGCATCGTCCACCGGCTCGACAAGGACACGACCGGCGCAGTTGTGCTCGCCAAGAGCGACCGCGCCTACCTCGCGCTCACCAAGCAATTCGCCGAGCGCGAAGTGGCGAAGGAATATCTCGCGCTGGTCCGAGACGTGCCGAAATTGCGTTCGGGCAGCATCCGCGAGCCAATTGGCCGCAACCCGGTGGTACGGGTGAAAATGGCCGTTGTGCCCGGCGCCCGCGGCAAGCCTGCGCACACGGATTGGTCGGTTGAGGAAACTTTTGGGCAAAGTGCGGCGCTCGTGCGCTGCTGGCTGCACACCGGCCGCACCCACCAAATCCGCGTGCATCTGGCGCATTTGGACCACCCTTTGCTCGGCGACTACACCTATGGCTGGAAGCCGCATGGGCCGCAGGCCATCCAACCGCTGCGCGTGATGCTCCACGCCGCGTTGCTATCCTTCCCCCATCCGGCTGACGGCCGTCTGCTGGAGTTTCGCGCGCCGGTGCCGGAGGATTTCTTAGCAGTGGCCGCGCAGTTGCGTGAAGAAGGCCGCCGCCACGCCAAAGCGCAGGTTGTTAAAAGAATGTAGCGCATGGTTTGTTTCCGCAAAGTCGAGCAGCGTAAGGATGGTCGTGAGTGCTGCCGGCATGATGTCGGCGCGCTCCGGCGTCAGCTTGGGGATTTGGGCGCGCGCGGTGGCGCTGAACGGCGAGATTTCGTCGAGCAATGCGGCGAGGTCGGCGCGGGCAAGCTTGGCCGGCCAGGTTTCTTTTTTGAGGAAGCCGCGGCGGTGGGCCAGGATCGCGCGGGCAACGGTGAAGGCGCCTCCGGTGCCGACGACCAGTCCGCCGGAGATGAAACGGAAGTCACTGGTGACCAACTGACGAAGCGTTTCCGCAGCCACCGCGGCGCGGGCGGCAGCAGTGAATGGCCCGCGGGGATTGAGCACAAACTTTTCCGTCAACCGTACCGCGCCAAGCTGGAGACTGACGGTTTGGGTGATTTTTCCACTCTCGCAACGGATGCACTCGAGGCTGCCGCCGCCGAGATCGGTAATGCAAAACTCCTGTGCGCCGCCCAAGGCGGGGTCGGTTTGAATACCGCGAGCGATGAGCCGGGCTTCGTCGTCACCGCTCAATATTTCGAGTGATGTTCCGGCGATGGCCTGCACGCGGGCGGTGAAGTCGGCGCGGTTGGCGGCATCGCGTACGGCGCTTGTGGCAACGATACGCAACTGGGTGGGCGCAAAAGGCCTCGCGAGTTCGAGCAGGCGGGCGATGGCCTGCACTCCGGCGGCCATGCCCGCGTCACTCAATTGCGATTGGTCCTGGCCAATACCACCGCTAATGCGTGTTTCGAGGGCTTCCTGGAGCAAGACCCGCAATTCCGGGCCGCCAGCGTTGCCGGGCGCGGCCACCAGCAGTTTGATGGAATTGCTGCCGATATCAATGACGGCCAGGACTGGGTCGCTCATGGTGACTAAAGTTCGTAATCGGCCGGGGCGATGACGACGGTGAATTCG
>Ga0206864_1143_pt2 | contig 15759 bp, 17 predicted proteins | sample Alteio_BWOrgCont_42_FD_152632 | JGI IMG/M metagenome (GOLD analysis project Ga0206864, IMG submission 152632) | Enriched cells from forest soil in Barre Woods Harvard Forest LTER site, Petersham, Massachusetts, United States -... | ecosystem: Environmental > Terrestrial > Soil > Temperate forest >...
GGAGTTGGTCCACCTCGGAACCGAATATGTCATGCAAAGCCGCGTGGTCCTTGTTTTGCGTTGCAGCGAGCAGGGCCTTGGTTGCTTCATCGGGAGAGCCGAAAGTGCGTTGCACTGTTCCCTCCATGGGGGACGCGGCCACCGGAGGATCACCCACGGGCATCGTCATTTGCGAGCATCCGGCCAGAATCATTCCAGCGAGAAGCGGGAAGGCATGTTGGCTGACTTTGCGGAAAATTTGCATGATGCGATTTATTTTAATGCCCATTGCGCTGATTGGGATTCCCCCCCATTGCCGGGCGGCGGCGATGACTCGGGGCGGGCGGCAGGCTCGGGACGCGAAGGAGGTTCCGAGCGCGGAGCGGGTTCTGGATGTGAAGCAGGCGGCGGGTTGGCGGCCGCACGGCTGGCCTCTCCCCGCTTGCTGTAATCCTGAGCCTCCGTGCCACGGGTATAGCCGCCAAACAATTGTCCACTCGGCGGGACGCTAACCGGAGGGGTTGAGATGCGAGGTGGTGTGGGCAACGGCGGCGGTGTCTTTATTGGTGGCGGTTCCGAAATGGGTCGTGCAGACACGGGCGCTGTTTTAATTGCCGGGGGTTGTTGCCCCGATCCGACCTGAATTGGTGCCGGTCGGGCGTTAGACGGAGATGAAACAGCCCGGCCTGCCACCACCGACGAAGAAAAATTAATCTGTGGCCCGCTGGGCCGGGACGGGGATGGCGGAGTCGCCAAACGCCCGCTGCCGTCCTCCCGCCAACCTCGGGGATCCGGGCGGGACGAAGGAGCAATTTCCGCAGGGCGAAAATTTTGCCGCGGACTTTGTTCCTCCGCAGGCACTCTCGCCATCGGATGTGGATGCGGCGGCGCCACCACAGGCCGATTGACGGTTCGAAGCAATTCACGCTGATGAACATCATCCGGCCGCCAAAATCCGCCGGTCACTGTGGCAGTCCTTGGCTGACGCCATTCACGGTCATACTTCCAACCGGGATGCCAGGTGCCGCGCCAGACGCCAAAATCATCCCAGTCGCATTCAAAACGCAGCCAGGGCCCAACGCGTCGAGGCGGGCCAAAGAAAATCACCGGTGTGGTATAAACCACGCCTGGACTCGTAAAAACAACATTGGGGTTGTATTCCGGTACGCAAATGGCGTCAGGGGTGGTCGGATTGATAAGGATATTGCTCCCGTCCATGGTAACCGTCTGCTGTGGGGTATCCACCAAAGTGCCATTGGCACGGGCATAGGCGCGCAATTGCTGGATGGACTGCATTACCTGCGTTGGCTGCTGCAGGAAGGCCCGACCGAGAGCCGTGGTCCAATCGAGGTTGTCACTCATCCATTCGATGACCTCGGGGTAATTGACCAACGCTTTCACACTGTCGTCCCAAGGCTGGCTGTCGACTTGGCTGGGATCACCGTTGGTCTGGAGATATTGGGCAGCGAGTACGACGTCCGACGGTGCCGTGGCTGCGGGTAGGATAAGCGCGACCAAGGCGTCCGGATAAAGCGCAATTGGCGCAACCAGTTCATCCAATTGCTCCGGGGTGTATTCCGTCGCGGAAGCAACCGGGGCCTGAGCTTGCAACGATGTCGCAATTCCCAAGGCCAGCAAAGCAAGGATGGTCGTTTTCACGTGCAGAGGGGTGTGAGCAAGGACCCAGGCCACAGGGCTAGGTACTGCCGTGTCTCATCACCTCCTAAAGACCGTTACTTTTCAAGCTAGTTCCGTCGTTTTCCGCCCCCGCCGAGTTGCGCGATGGTTTCCTCCAGGGTGGAGACCCGTTTGAATAACTCGGGCAGACGGGATTTGAGGACATGGACCTTCTGCGCAATCATGTAAGGCATCGCCGGGCTGTCGCGGACGTAGCTTTTCGCCTCGAGGTCGTGGGTCACTCCGGCTTGGGCACCAATCATGGCTTGCGACCCGATATGGATATGTCCAGTAAGGCCGGCCTGGCCGCCAATAACCACGTAATCCCCCAAAGTTGTACTGCCGGCAATACCCACTTGGGCGGTAATCAAGCAATGCTTGCCAATGACGACGTTGTGGGCGATTTGAACGAGATTGTCGATCTTGGTGCCTTCACCGATGCGGGTCTCATTGAAACGCGCGCGGTCTACCGTGGTATTGGCGCCAATTTCGACGTCGTCTTCGACCACGGCACGGCCGATTTGGGGAATCTTTTCGTGGACGCCCTTGTTGGTATCGTAACCAAAACCGTCCGAGCCGATGACCACGCCGGAATGCAGACGAACGCGCCGGCCGAGTACGCAGTAGTCCATCACAGCCGCTTGGGGCATCAGCCAGCAATCCGGCCCGACTCGGGCTTCACGTCCCACGTACGCCTGCGCCTCCAACACTGCGCCGGGGCCAATTTGGGCACCCGCTTCGATGACACACAACGGGCCGAGATGAGCGGTGGCGTCAATCTGCGCTCCGGGGACAACCACCGCGCTGGGATGAACCCCCGCCAGCGGCCTGGGCCAGAGCAAACGCTCAATCTCACGGCAAACGCGGGCCAGCGCCAGGGAAGGCTTGGGTAAACGGACAAAGGCCTGACCCGGGGCGGGTTGACCCTCATAATCCTCGGGAAGCAAGATGATGCTCGCGGCACAGCCGGCCACATCGGCCTTGTATTTCAAATTGCCGAGGAAAGCGAGGTCACCCGCTTTAGCCTGCTTGAGCGCAGCCACTCCGGAAACCGGCTGAGCGGCAGCGCCCTCAACCCGGCCTTCGCCGATGAGGCGTACAACATCGTCAACCGTGTAGGCAATGCGCACGGGGAAAAAGTGAAGGCAGGCCGTGGCGGGTGCAAATGAAAACGGCGCCGACGCAAAAAATCGCGCGGCGCCGTTTTCGGATTGGTTTAGAAAACCAAACGTTTACTTGGACGTGCCCGTGCCAGCAGCCGGACGCGAGGAACTCGCGGCTGGTGCCATGGCGGTCGGGGCGGCAGCCGGGGCAGTCGCGGTGGCTTCAGCCGCCTTGTTCAGCGCGTCTTGCACTTCGCTGGAAATGTCGAAGGACTTGTCGCTGTAAATCACCGAGCTGACCAAGCCGTTGTCGGATTTGTTCAACACGAGGCTGGCCTTCCTTTTTTCGGCAATGAGCGTGACCTGATCATGAATTTTTTGCAGTTCCGTCTGAACCAGCTGGGTCTGCTTCTGCTGGACGAGGGTCTGGCTCGTCTGCTGGTCGCGCAAGAATTGCTGCTTTTGATTGTCCAGGGCGGACGCCTGATCGGTAAACTGCTTCTTCAAGGCATCGCGACCCTCTTGGGTGAGCGCCGGGTTTTCCGCCTGCTGCTGCAGCAGGTTGACCTTGCCTTGCAAGTCCTGGAGCCCTTTGGCTTGTTCGGCCAGGAAATCATTGTATTGGCTTACAGCGATTTTCAGTTTTTCGATCTCGCTTTTGACTTCGGTCAGGTTGTTAAACACACCATTGACGTCAATCACGAGGATGGTTTGGCCGCGCAAAGGCAGAGCCAACGCGCAGGCAACGAGGATGGGGAGGAGGATTTTCTTCATGGTAAAACGGGAGATTAAACAGGGTTAGCAGGGGTTGCGCCAGCAAAAAATGAAGGGGGTAAGACCCTCCAGGAGAGCGGGCTGAGCTTTCCGCCACTCCTAAAATCCGCGTCCAAAGAGGGGTCTTTGGCTGGGCGGAAACGGCATACTAGCAGGAAGCTGGCGTTTGTCCGGCCTAAAATTGTCATAAATTCGTCAGGGCTGGAAATGCCTCCCCGTCTTTTTAGAATGCTGTTTACAGCCCGTGCATCTGCCTAGATGCCGAAACGAAGTATTTTGCGATCCTTGAGGACAGCCGGTGTGGCCAGGATTTTTTGCAGGAAGGCATGGCCGCGTTCAACCGATTCGACCAACCCGGCGCCCTGGGCGAGATGGGCCGTAATAGCGGCCGACAATACACACCCGCCTCCATGGGTATCCACTCCGTTCACGCGTGCCGCCTGCAAACGCGCCCGCACACCTTCGGGCCCGGCGAGCACGTCAATGACCGGGTCGAGCGCAAAATGCCCGCCCTTAAGCAGGACGGCCGTGCCGAATTGCCGGGCCAGGGCCAGCGCCGCGTGCTCCATCGCGATGGGCGTGGATTCAGGACGATGGCCGAGGAACACCGCCGCTTCATCAAAATTAGGGGTCACCAGCGTCACATTGGGCAACAAGCGCTGGGTCAAGGTTTGCAAGGCGGAGGGCTCAAGGAGCATGGCCCCCGAACTGGATATCATCACCGGATCCGCCACGACGGGAATTTTTAAAGCCGGCGATAAAAACGCCGCCACGGCTTCGATAATCCCCTCGTTATGCAACATGCCCAGCTTGATTGCACGCACCGGGTAATAGGCCATCACCTGGTCAATCTGCGCGCGCACCATCGCCGGGGGCGCCGCGTGCACTGCGGACACACCGACATGGTTCTGCGCGGTGAGCGCGGTGACGGCGGTCGTTCCATACACGCCACAGGCGGCAAAGGTGAGCAAATCGGCTTGAATGCCTGCGGCGCCGCCGGAGTCCGACCCGGCGATGCTCAACGCGGCAACCAAATTATTCGGGTACGGCGTGCTCATGATTCCGGCCAGTGGTAGGTGGTTTGAATGGCGACGTCGGGATGAAGGCTGCGGTGAACCGGGCAGGTTTCAGCGGCACGGCGCAGGCGCTCGCGCGTCGGTTCATCCGCCGGTCGGGGAAAATGAAAGAAAACGGCCAGGCTGGCAATACGGCGCGGAGGCGTGGGGGCCATCTCTTTGCGCACTTCCATTTTCAGCCCGGCGAGGTCATAGCCCAAAGTGCGCGCCTGGATGCCCATGATGGTCGCCATGCACGTCAGCAGAGAAGTGGCGCACAAGTCCGTTGGCGAAAACGCCTCGCCGCGGCCTTGGTTGTCCTTCGGCGCATCAGTTTCGATAACCGCGCCGGAAGGCTGGTGTATGGCGCGGCAATGCAAGTCGCCCAGATACTCCGCGGTGATGGTGACCATGCCGCAGACAATAAACACCCCGCGCCCGGCGCTCAATGCTTACTTGGTGGTGCTGGCCGGAGCTGCGGCGCTCGCAGCCGGCTTGGCGGGAGCGGCGGATTTAGCCCGGTCATCATCGAGGGCTTTTTTAACATCGTTGGCCTGCTCTTGGGTCGAAGCCTTCAATTCACGCCAGATGACCTTGCCGTCTTTCATCAGGAACGATTGGCGGGTGATGCCCGGCACGCCGAAAGCGGTGTAGATGTTGCTGTTTGGATCGGCGAGCAGGTCAAAGGGAAGTTTTTGGTCAGTGGCAAATTTCTTCTGCGCGTCCACTGAGTCATGGCTGACGCCGACCACCGTGAGGTTGAGTTTGGTGAGGTCGGCGAAAGCATCGCGCAGGCTGCAAGCTTCGGCGGTGCAGCCCGGGGTGCCGGCTTTCGGATAGAAATACACGAGCACGTAGCCCTTCTTATACTGCTCGCCCAAGTCCACGGTTTTGCCGTCCTGATTGGTACCTTTGATGGCCGGGGCGACGGAGCCAAGGGCCAGGGGCTCAGCGGCGCTGACGAGGCCCATCAGGCTCTGGTAAATGAGGGTGAACATGAGCAGGGTGCGGAGGCGGGGGAGTTTTTTCATGGTAAAGGAACGAGTTGGATAAAGCTTTGGCGGAGTTGCCGCAAGCTCAGGTTTTGGGCTTCTTGCCGCCTTCGACGGTCCACATCGGCGATTCCTTGGAGTAATCGGAAACCAATTGCGTGGTGCGTTCGAGGCGCGTGGCGAGAGTCTTGATGATTTTGGTGACGATTTCGGGCTGTTCGTGCATGAGCTGCTCCAGGGGCTGTGACTTGATCTTGGCCAGGCGTACGGCGCCCTTGGCCTTGACCGTGCAGGTGCGCGGCTTGCCGATAATGTCGGCCATTTCGCCAAAAATGGTGCCGGGGAACATCATTGTCGTCAGCAGCACCTCGTCTTTGTAAACTTCGACGGCGCCGCCGAGGAGGACGTAAAAATATCCGCCGGTGTCGCCCTGGCGGAGAATGGTTGCGGCATGTGAAAATTCAACTTCTTCGGTTGGCATAACTGAAAAGAAAGATACTCCTCTTTACGTTAGACGTCAATGACATCGTTGTCGCGACGCGTGGCGGGTGATTGCCGCGGGCGCCCGCCCAGCCCGCGGGTCGAGGCGACAAAGCGCCGGCGGCCGAGCCAGCGATTGGCGAGGAAAGACACCACGCTCACCACCAACGCCCCCCAAAACGCCGACCAAAAACCATCCACCGCAAACCCTGGCACGAGTTGCCCGGCCCAATAGAACAACAGAGCATTGATAAAGAGCAGCCCCACCCCGAGCGTCAACAGCACGAATGGCAGCGCGAACAAAATCAATAGCGGCTTGATGACGATGTTGAAAATGCTCAGCACGAATACCACCAATGCGAGCGTACCCAGCCCGTGCGGGCCGAGGCAGCCCTTCGCCTGATAACTGATGCCCGGCGAAGTGTGCGCCGCGACAACTACACCCAGTGCGATGAAAAACCACCGTGCCACCCCGCGCCAGGGGGTGTCGCGTTCGTGGCTGACCATGAAGCCGCCGAGTTGGGACATAAGGCCAGGATGAAGGAAGAAGTCGGAAGTTAGAAGTCAGAAATAGCACCAGGCAATGAGCGAAGCGTTTGTAACAATTCCGACCGTTTTACTTTTTATCCCCTCCCCTTTCCGCTTTCAACTTTCGCCACCGCTCTAATCGTTCGGCAATTGCGGCTTCGGCGCCGGCCGGGTGCGCGCCGGGGTCGTAGAGCTTCAAATACTTTTCCAAATAATTCTGGCCGGAAATGCCCTCGGGGAATTCATGACTGTAGAGATAGCCCTCGCCCTGCCCGAGTTTTTTGTTGGTGACGGTGTGGCTGTCGCGCAAGGACATGGGGATGGATTGCACCGGCTCGTTTTTCAGCGCATCCCGCGCCGAGCCAAGCGCGCGGGTGGCCGAATTACTCTTCGGCGAAGTGGCGAGAAACAAGGTGGCGTGCGCGAGGTTCAGGGCGCATTCCGGCAGGCCCACCAGCTCGCAGGCCTGGAACGCCGCCACGGCCACCGGCAGCCCACGCGAATCGGCGAGGCCAATGTCTTCGGATGCCAGAATCACCAACCGCCGTGCGATGAAGCGCGGGTCCTCGCCGCCTTCGAGCATCTTGGTCATCCAGTAAATCGCCGCGTCGGGGTCGCCACCGCGCACGCTTTTGATGAACGCCGAGGCGGTGTCATAGTGCTCGTCCTCATTGGCGTCGTAGCGGATGCGCCGCTCGCGCGCAAAAACGGTCAGCGCCTCCTCGGTGATTTCACCGCCGAGCGGTTGGCTCAGTGCGAGTGTTTCGAGGGCGTTGAGCGCGCGGCGTAAATCGCCATCACAGAATTTCGCCAGCGAAGCGAGGACGGCATCACTGGCCCGCACACGGAGATTGCCAAGGCCGCGCACGGAGTCATCGAGTGCACGGCGCAAAACTAGGGCGACGGCTTCGGGCGCGAGGGGCTCAAGCCGGAAGAGGTGGCTGCGGCTCAGCAGCGGCGGGATGACGTAGAAGCCGGGGTTGTGAGTCGTCGCGCCGATGAGGCGGATGTTGCCGGCCTCGACGTCGGGCAGCAGCAAATCCTGCTGGGCCTTGTTGAAGCGGTGAATTTCGTCAATGAATAGAATCGTGCGCTCGTTGGGACGAGCGCGGGCGAGGCGGAGTTCGTCGCGCAGTTCGGCGACGTTCGAGAGCACGGCATTGATGCGCACGAAGCGGCTGCGCGTCTCATGCGCAATGACCTCGGCAAGGGTCGTCTTGCCGCAGCCCGGCGGGCCGTAGAAAAGCAGACTGCCAAAGGTGTCCGTGCGCACGAGGCGCGGCAGGAGGGCGTCCGGCCCCAGCAAATGCTCATGACCGATGACCTCGGTCAGCGTGCGCGGGCGCATTCGCACCGCGAGGGGCCGGTGTGCGGCGGCGGAGTCCGACGCGACGCCGGACGCGCCTTCCCGCACGCGGGAAGATTCCTCGAAAAACGACGGTTGCAGCGGCTCGGCCATGCGCGGGTGGGAAAACCCTACTTTTCACCTTTGTGGCGCTGCGCTCAAGCTAAACTCAAGACAATCCCCCGCTCTACGGCGAAACCAGAATCCGATAAAACCCCAGGCCATTTGAAAGGCCACCCGAGTCGGTGAAGGTCAGGTTGCCGCCGGTGCCGGTTTGGGCCGCGCCGAGGTTTTGCCAGATCACGGCTGGATCCAGTGAGGATTTCCACTGCAACTGGAAATTGTGCCCGACATAGGACTGCACCACGAGTTGCACGGTGCCGCTACTGACGGTGATGCTCGGCACCTTGACGGAGCTGGCGGTGAGAACCACACCGTTGTTGACGAAATTCGACGGCAACGACTGCGAACCGGTGATAACGTCGAGCACGCCGTTGTTGGTGAAGGTGCCGCTTTGCGAAAGCAGCGTGCCGCCGGTGAGGCGCACCGTGCCGTTGTTCGTTAGACTGCCGTTGAGGGTAAACGTGCCACCAGAGGACAAACTTATCTGGCCATTGTTGACAATGTTCGCAGTGATGTTGCCGCCGGAGCCGCCGGTGAGCGTGCCGCCGCTGTTCACCGTCACCAACTCGCTGGTCAACTGGCCGGAGATCGATAGCGTGCCGCCGCTCTGCACCGTGAAGTTGGAGCTGTTACTGCCGAGCGCGCTGTTGATTTGCAACGTGCCGCCGTTGATGGTCGTCGTGCCCGTGAAGTTGTTCGTGCCGGTGTTATTGATAAAGAGCGTGCCGATGCCGGATTTCGTCAGGCCAGTTGCCCCCGTAATGGAACCATTGCCCGAAAAAGTATAATTCTGCGTGGCGTTGACGGTGACGCCGTTGGGCTGGAGCGCGCCGTTGAGCACGACGGCCGGACTGCTTGAGCCGGTGTCGTCGAAAGTGACAACGTCGCCTTGGTTGAAAGTCGCGTTGCCGCTGCCGTTGGCCCAATTGATAAACGTGCCCACATCCCAGGAGTTGGAGCCGTTGCCGCCGCTCCAGGTAAAGCTGCGGCCCACGGCGGGCTGGCTGGTCGGCGCGCTGCCGGGCATCTCCAAATCAATGTAGTCGTACATCAGGTGGTTGGCCTCGGCGGGCGTGCCGTTGATTTGCAGCAGCGTGATGGTGTTGTTGCCCGCTTGCAGCTTGGACGCCGCAAAGGGAATCGTGATGACGCCGTATTTGGCGTGGACGCCTTCACGGATGAGGGCGTCGCCACCGCCATTGGGAATGGAATTGTTGCCATTGGCGGAATCATAATACGCATTGCCGGACATCGTGGGGTTGTTGATGTAAACCCGCAGATGCCCACCGTTGGAGCCGGCGAGCGCGATGGTCAACGTCGCGTTGCCGGAAGATGGCACCGAAGACAGGTTGAAATTGATGTTCCACGGCCAGTTGCTCAGGGTGCCTACGGAAGAATCGTTGCCGCCGATTTGCCAGAAGTCGTGCGCGTAGTTCCAATCGCTCGCCCAGTTGCTGGAGTCGACATTGAAATTGAGTGCATTGGTAAACTCGCTGGAAAAATTGACCCAGGCGAAGGGGACGTAGTAGTCGGTCGTGCCGTGGCGAAATTCGGTGGCGTTGCGGTCGGGCACGCCGATTTCCCAGGCAATCCAGTTGCCGGGATGCGTGATGTTCCAGGCGATATTGCCCAGCGCGGTTGTCTGCCCGGCGGCAACGGTGACATTGGCCTGCGAATACTGCCCGACTGCGCCGTAGTTGAAGGCGTAAAGCGTGTAGTTGCCCGGCCGCACATTGGGGATGGTGAAGTTGCCATTGGCGTCAGCCTTGGCCCAGTATTCGTAATTCAGGCTGTCGAACTGCCAGTCGTAAGTGGTCGTGCCATCGGGCGTGGCCAGGCCAATCCAGGCGTTCGCACCGCTGACGGCCGGCTTGAGCGGGTCGCTGATGGTGAACGTGCCTGAGACCGCGCCACGGGCACTGGCGAGAGGATAAAGGGTTGGATTGGTCGTGAGCCAGGAATACGGCCAGGCGGCCTGCTCGGCGACGGCCTGCGCTTGCGCGTCTGCCCAGCAGGCGTCGGCGCTCGCCGCACTGTTGCAATAGAGCAGATAGGGGCCGAAAATTTTGCTCCAGGCGGTGCCGCTGGGGACACTGGTGCTGGAGCCGTCGTAATGGTCACGCCCAAAATGGATAAGGGAGTAGCTCTCCGCGAGGCTCAAGTCCTGCTTGGTCGGTCCGTCGTTGAAGAACTCGAAACTGCCCGGCACGACCCAGACGCCTTTTTTCAGCACGTCGCTGGCGTGGCCCCACGCGCCGAAGGTATTGTATTCCATGCTGAACTCGTACTTGCAGTTGTAAAGCCCGGCGCGCGTGCTCGTTTCATTGGCGGGGAGAGTTCCCGCAGGCGGCATCAAAGAAATCTCCGCGACGCGGGTGGATTGCGCGGTGGTGTTTCCTGAGGCTGGTACGTGGATGACCGGGTTCGAAAATTCCGCGTAGGTGGGCATATCATGGTGCCGGAAGTTATCGACGTATTCGCGCTCGAAATCGAAAGTAACATTATTCGTGTGCGGGTGCCACCAAACCATGCGCCACTCGCCCATGGAAAGCGCGGGATAAGACGCGGGATGGTTGAGGATGGCGTAAACATAAAGGCCCGTGTTGCCGCGACCCAGGACGTAGTGGATGTCGATGTCCTCGGCATGGATGTAGGAAGCATTGCCGCTGACATAGGTTTGCTTGAAGGATAGGTCCGCCAGATCGCTGGTATTGGCCACAACACTGAGCACGCAATTATGAGGGATTTCAAAACTGGAACCACCGTCCATGCTGAAATAAAGCACGTCGCTTTGGCCTTGGGCCACGGTCTGCGTGCCGTTGTAGGTCATCGAAGTAATGTTGGCGGAGGCAATATTAATGGTCGCCGTGATGATACCGTTTGAGAGCGTGGCCGTGGTGGAGTTACTGGAAATGGTTACATTGGCGCCAGTGGAACCGCCCCCGGGCGCATTGGCGAAAGCCGGAGTCCACACGGTCATCGCCGCAAGCAGACCCGCGCCCAGCCGGAACACTCCGGACTGGCAACATGGATGCCGAAGCCGATTAGGGTGATTCACTTGAAAAATAAAAATCAGTGGCGTCCGAGTCAGACGCCAAAATCACGAGCCCCATTACCATGGTGTGGCCCGACTCAAATATAGCGAATTTCGCCCCTTTTTGCACGGCCATTCTTCAGCACAATTCGTCACTGATATACGGGTCACAAGGACCTCTGGTCGCCCTATTTTGCGGCGCTTGGAGCCGGCACAAAACGCTCGCAATACACCGAGGCGGGCAGCGTCGCGAGCGGGCCGGTTTGCGTAAGCAGGCCGGTCTTGGGATCTACTTTGAAAACAATGGCGGTCTTGGAATCCTGATTGGAAGCCACAATCCACTGGCCGGTGGGGTCGAAGGTGAAATTGCGCGGGGTGTTGCCCTGCGTAGAAATATGCTGGAGCAGGGCGAGTTTGCCGCTGGCGGGGTCAATCGAGAACACCGCGATGCTGTTGTGCCCGCGGTTCGAGGCGTAGAGGAATTTGCCGTTCGGGTGAACCTGGACCTCCGCCGCGGTGTTCTTGTTTTTGAAATCAGCGGGGATGGTGGAAATGGTCTGTATTTCAGTGAGCACGCCTTTGGCGCTGTCCCAGGCATAGACGCCGACGAAATTGCCGATTTCGTGCACGACGTAAGCAAATTTCCCATCGGGCGAAAAAGTGGCGTGGCGCGGGCCGGAGCCGGGCTGGTCCGTGAACCAAGCCGGGTCGTTGGCCGTGAGCTGGCCGGTCTTTTCATCGAACTTGTAGACATAAACCCGGTCGAGGCCGAGGTCTTGGCAGAGCGCAAAATGGTTCGTCGGATCGACGATGATGGAGTGTGCGTAGGGCTGTTGGGCGCGGTCGGGTGTGACGCTTTTGCCTGTGTGCTGGTCAAACGCGGTGCGCGCACCGAGTGAGCCATCCGGCTTGATGGGAAACACCGCGACGTTGCCGCCGTTGTAATTAGCAATGAACACAAAACGCCCGGTGTGGTCGAAACTGAGATACGCCGGGTTCTGGCCGCCGCTGGGCTGGCTATTGATCAAGGTGAGCTTGCCCATTTTGGGGTCGAGTTCATACGCGCTGACCATCCCCTCGAGGGGCGCGTCTGTCCCCCCATGGCTATTGACGGTGTAGAGATGCCGGCCATCGGGATGCACCATGAAGAACCCCGGCCCAATGGCGGGCTGGATGAGCTCAGGTTGCGTGAGCGCGCCGGTTTCCGTATTGAAATGCGCGAGTGAAAAACCCTTGTCGGGCCCCTGGTCGCGCGTGCCGAAATAAATCAGCAAATCGGCGGCGGACGTTGAGGCGGGAACGAACGTTAACGCCAACAAAATTACAGCGGGGAAACAAAAGCGGGGATGGGGCATGGCCCGACGATAAATCTGCGCAGCAATGAAGCAAATCAAAACCCATTCCTCACGCACGTTTTTTAACACATTTTTCATAGCGAAATGGGGGAGGCAATTTGACGGGTGAAAAAATGCTCGTAGTTTGATGAATGAACCATCGAACAAGAATGACGCAGGCTGTGGCCGCCGGCGCGATGTTACTGCTCGTCGGTTGCCATGTCCCGAATGCCGATGTCACCACGACGCAGGATCCAAAATATCCCGTGGACCGGCAAAGTAAAATCGGCTTCCCGGCCGAGCCTGAAATTCCCGATGTCAACGCCCGGCTCGCGGGCGAATTTGCCCAAGAGCAAATGCGCAGGATGGGCTTCAATGTTGTTTCACCCGGGGAAGCGGATTACCTGATCAACATGAAGGAAGCACCGAGTGATCTCACGGTCGCGGAGAGCGATGGCGGGCCCGCCGTGGGCACGGGCGTTGGCGGAGGCAATGGCGGGCTTTTCACCGGCATCGGGGTTGGGATACCCATCGGCCCGCCGCAGGCCGTTACCATCCACCGCACCGAACTTGATGCCGCTCTGGAAACCACCCAAAGCCCTAAAATCGTCGTCTGGCAGGGCAAAATCATCGCGGAAACCGAAGATGCAACGAAATATCGCGGACCTTTCTTCCGCGTCTTGCTTTCCCGTTTGGGATCGACCTCCGCCGGAACAATCCGGCTCGACAAGCCGGACGATGCGGCCCCCAGGCCGTAGGGGTTTGCGCCGACTCATCAACCGGCTGAATTCGTCGTGCACTTTGGGCAATTACTTTATATTCTGCATGGGCGATGAAAATAAAGCTGATGCTTCTTTTGCTCGGAGTGGCCGCGGCCCTCGTTGGTTGCGAGCATCCTTACGCGCGCCTATCCACCTTGCAGGATCCAAAATATCCGATCAGCCGCGAGAGCAAGATTGCCCTGCCCGATTATGAAAGCCCGCAGGCGGCGGACCTCGCGAACCGGCTCGCGGGCGAAACCATCGCCGGACAAATGCGCGCGATGGGCTTTCACCTCACCTCGCCGGCCGAAGCGGAATTTCAGCTTTCCTTCACTGTCGCCGACAAGGATGTCTCGCAGTCTTATACGGTCAGCGTGCCGACAATTTCGAACATGGTGGGCAACGCGGGCGATCGCCCAGTCTCCGCCACCGTCTTTGGCAACCAGGAGGTGCCGCAGACTCGCACGGTCAATATGACTCAACTGGAAATCTGGCTGCAAAAGACCCAGGAGCCGAAGGTGGAGGTATGGCGCGGGCGCATTGCCGCGGAGGCCGGCGAGGTGCAGCAATACCAGGCACAGTTTATCCGCGCATTGCTCGAGCACGTTGGCGAAACCGTGCACGGCGAGGTGCAACTGGATGCGGATAAAACACCAGCAAAGTGAAATGCCGCCCAACCAAGCAAACGCTTGCCAGCGGGCTGCAGAATGTTTTAACCTAAATGTTTGGGCGCACTGGGAATGACCCGGCGCGCCCCTTAATCGGGCTGGTAGCTCAATGGTAGAGCAGTGGCCTTTTAAGCCATTGGTTCGGGGTTCGAGTCCCCGCCGGCCCACCAATTTTGGAAATCAGGCGCGAAGCCCAATCAGGGATAGGTGCCGAGGGGAAAGATGGCGATGGCCGGGTCGGTCTGGCCCGTGACGGAGACGTAATGCCCGTCCTTTTCCTTTTTCAAAAACATCAAGTAACGGATGTTTTTCTTGGGGTCAAAGCTGATGAGCTGCGGAGCGTTGGATGAGGGCGTGGCGGAGGGGCTGGCTTCGCGGAGATGGTGCAGGATAAACCGGTTCAGAGGCGTGGAGCCTTTGAGCGTGGTTTGAATTTCGAAATCGGTTTCCACGCCAACCGCCGCCACAGGCGCAGGTTGGTTGTCGGGGCCGGCAATCTCGATGCCAGGGAGCACCGTGCGTTCATTAGTTTCCTGCACAACAATCGGAGTGGCAATGACGACGAGGTCGGCGGCGCTTTTTAGTTTGTCATAAGTCCAGGTTTCACCCGAACTAGCGAAAAGCGGCAGCGCCGCGACCAGGGTGAAGAGGGCATAAAGCAGAGGGCGTGTTTTCATAGTAAATAAGGGAAATGTCTTGGGGTGATGCACCAGACTTAATCAACTGAGGAAACAAACGCGACCACGCAAAGTTCCGGCTTTTCTCCCGCATGAAAATAATCTATCCGAATTTTATGCATTACTTTGAACTGACGCGAACTGAGGCGCGCACGTTGGCGGCACTGATGCTGCTGGCCGCCACTGGCTTCCTGGCGCTCAACGCACTAACGTAATGATTAGTGCCCGCGTTTGGGAGCCTGCTTCTGCGCCGCCTGGACGATTTTGACGAAGGAGCGGGGTTCGAGGGAAGCACCGCCGACGAGTCCGCCGTCAATATCCGGCTGAGCCAGAAGGGCCTCGGCGTTGTCGGCTTTCATGGAGCCACCGTAAAGGATGCGGACTTTTGCGCCGGCGGCCGAACCGAGGTGGCCATTGAGCAAAAGGCGAATGGCTCCCTGGGCCTCCTGCGCCATGGCGGGGGTGGCCGTTTTGCCGGTGCCAATGGCCCAAACCGGCTCGTAAGCAATGACGAGTTTTTCGGCTTGCGCACCCGTGACCCCAACCAGCCCACGATCAATCTGGCGTTTCACGACTTCCAGCGTTTTGCCGGATTCGCGTTCGGCGAGCGTTTCGCCGACGCAGAGAATGGGGCTGAGGTTGCCGTCGAGGGCGGCGAGCACCTTTTTATTGATGAATTCGTCGGTCTCGGCGAAATACTGGCGGCGCTCGCTGTGGCCGAGGATGACGTAGCTGACAAAGAGCGTGCGTAGCATGTCAGCGGAAACTTCACCCGTGTAGGCGCCGAATTTTTCGTGGTGCATGTTTTGCGCGCCAAGTTTGACGGTCGAGCCTTCGAGCCCGCGGCCCACGCTTTCCAAACAGGTGAACGGCGGGCAGACGACGACATTGACGTCGGTCGTCTTGCCGACATCGAGGATGATCTGCTCGACCAAGTCCAAGGCTTCCGCCGCGGTCTTGTGCATCTTCCAATTGCCGGCGATGAGAAATTTGCGGACGTTTTTGGACATGACGGAAAGTGATTAAGTATGGACAAAAAGCCCTATTCGGCGAGCAGGAAATTAAATGGGTGCTCTCCGCCTTTCACGCAGCTACTTAGATCGATTCCAAACACGCCACCCCGGGCAAAACCTGGCCTTCAAGAAATTCGAGGCTCGCACCGCCGCCCGTGCTGATGAAGGCTGCCAGCCTGAATGGCCCGCTCAAGGGCATTCTTGCTTACACGGACG
>Ga0206864_1234_pt1 | contig 15622 bp, 13 predicted proteins | sample Alteio_BWOrgCont_42_FD_152632 | JGI IMG/M metagenome (GOLD analysis project Ga0206864, IMG submission 152632) | Enriched cells from forest soil in Barre Woods Harvard Forest LTER site, Petersham, Massachusetts, United States -... | ecosystem: Environmental > Terrestrial > Soil > Temperate forest >...
AAGCTGACGTTGAAGACCTTCTCGCGGATCTAACCCTTTACTGCGGCACCATTAAGGAAATTACCAACGTGTATGGACCCCATCCTCACAATGGCGGCATGATCGGTGGAATAATCCAGACCTACATGGACAGCTTTAATTTTACGGCACTCCCTGGAATGTGCACGGATGAGGCATGGACAATCCTCCTTGCTGATCCGAAAGAATCACTTCGAAGGGGTAACAGGTCGAATTCCGGATTAAAGTTCCCGAAGATTCATAAAAATGCAGAATTAGCGCACCGGTATCAATTGGCGAATACCCTATACTTTGCTTACGGTGGACACTCGCATGTCACCGAAGCGTCCAGGCTACCTGATATTGAAGCCATGCTCGGCTACGACACATTGCCTACTTACGGTAGTGTTCTGGCAGCCATATTGACTGATTACCGCTCGTTTCAGGAAAAGGAGGAGGATCAGGTTCGTGAGAGGAATTCGCAAAACTAGCGCCCCGCATGTACCCGGCCAATAGCTTGATCGTCCGATCCATTAAATAGATGGCTGATACGAAATCCTCTTTATGGTTGAGGCGGGCCTTTCGACCCGCCTGGTGAAAGGCTATTTTTCCTCGGATGGTATGCGGAGGGAGATGCGGCCATCGAGGGGGACGGTTTCGATCAAAATGTTGAATCCTTTACCATCAGCGTGCGGCCAACCGACGGGAAAACAAGAAGACTCTACTAAGCTTTCGTTCTAAACCGCAGGATAGAATCAGATCTCCCCAATCGAGCATTGATTCTAAAGCCATTGGGCAATTTGAACTTTGCTTCGGTAGATCGATCACTGAGCATGCTCAGTGTATTGGGCCTTGTTTTCCTGCCACCATTGTTGCCACTTGGCGATACCATCAGCGGACGATGATTGTTTGCGGGTTGCTTTGGAATATGGGGCGGAAGGGATGTTCATGTCTGCGAGTGCACCCGCCAATGTCGCTAAATCAATGCCCACATCCGGATCAGTTAGTGAGTTGGCAACCGCGCGAATAGCGAACTTGTTGTGAAGCTGGACTAGGCAGGCGACTGCCGCGTTTCTTTGGCTCAAAAACCAGCCTGGAAGGTCAGCCGTCGATTGCTTTTTGAAAAGGCCTTTCAGATACACGTCGGCATCAGGGATTTCCAAAACCAGTTGCGACGCCTTTGCTGCAATGGCTCGGTTCTGAGGAGTCTCGTGAAGAACGAAGTGGTTCTGCCTAAAGAACATGAGCAGTGAAGGAACGGCGAAGTCGTTTGGGAGGGTTTTGAGATCGTTCAGTGCCGCTACATCTCCGCCGGTAACGCGGAGGGTCACTTTGTTTATGATGGCGAGGATTTCCTTGTCGGTCATGCCCGTGGCGGGGGAAACCAGAATCAATGAGACGGAGAGAAGCAGCAGGGGGCGGAGCATAGATGTTTAGGGTTGGGTAGCTAAAATTCGTACGCGACGGTGGCTTGTCAATGCGCCGAATTCCGAGAGGTGAAGGGCCGGAAAAAATCTGCCTGGCCCTGGGCCTGGCTGAGACTATCGGCATGAGGAGTAGGAAGCTGGCCGGACGGGCAGAAGCTCGCCGGTCAAAGCAGGAGGAAAGGTGGGCGGATTTTGCCGTGCGAAGCTCTGGCCGGGCGATGGGCTTCCGGGGAGGAGCGGAGCATCCAAGCCGCATGAAGCGAAGAATGAGCGGGCGGCAGGAAGATACGCGGAGCGTCACCTGTCAGCACCGAGGCTGAAGCCAGACAACGGGCAACGGTGGAGGGCTGGATGCGGCCTTTGTGCTCTGGGGGAGTGATTGGCAGTGTCCGGTGGGAGGGTGGCGGACTCTGACAAGTGGCAGGACCGTCCTTGAATCATCTGCTGGGTGCCGGCGCTGAAGCGCCAGTGGAAGACCGGCAGCGGGCAGACAATATGGCCGGCCAGGGGAGCAGGCTGGCCTTTTGGACAGAACAGGGGCCGAGCAAAGTAGGGGGAACGGCGGGCGGATTTGCCGGTCACGGTTCTGTCTGGAAGGCGGGCTTGCGAGGGGTGGCGGGCAGGCCGGGGCGTTGCGGGGTGTCCCCGCTAGAATGGGTAGCCGCGCACGATAGTAGCGGCGAGGGAAAGGCTTTTCCCAAAGAATGCATCAGAAGCCCGCAACATTTCTGAAGAAGGAAGCCACAACCCTCTCGATACTATTGAGAATTAAACCCAAATAGGTTATCTTACCTATCAATGAAAACCGGGGGGCTATGAAAACAAGAATTTTCCTTATGTTGACTTGCGTATTGCTTGGCGGGTGCGTGACCAAAGTTGCCCCTATTAGAGCGGAAACAGATAAAGACGAAGTATACGTAGGGGAACTTCGGGCTTCTCTGATTGAAGGATCAGCGAAGCTCTCAACCAGTAGTGGAGACACGTGTCATGGAACTTTCGATCAATTCTCAGCAGGCCAACCGACGGTTATGATGTATATTTCGTGCGACGACGGAAGACATGGGAAAATGATCTCTCATCCTGATCCTCCCGTTGGGAGTGGCACTGGCACTGGCACTGGCACTTTAAATGATGGAACAAAAGTAACTTTTGCATGGGGGAATAAGCGAATTAGTGAGATGGATCAATGAAGAGGTATAGCACATTTATTTTCGCAGTAGCTTTGTCCGCTTGTGCTGGACCTAAAGCACAATCAGACATATTTGCGAAAAGCTCACCCGATATGCAGAAAGTTGAATCGGAATGCGCGGATAAAACTAGCGACGAGCATAATACGCATGTAGCTGCCGTCAACTGTCGATTTGATGCTTATGAAGTCATTCTCGGGGAAAGAGGGTTTGAGGAATACAATGATTTAGATACTCTCAAAAAGCATTTCTTGAGTATCGCCAAACAACAAGATGCTCATAGAATTACAGATGCGAAAGCATTTGCCATTTCTGAGCAATATATTCAGGAATTTTCGGAACAACTCAATCACCATGATAGCGTTAAGTCTCAAGGCTATGATCTCCAACAACGCATAACGCAGCAAAAAATTCAAATGATAGTTTTGGGTTTAAGTTCTGGACTGCAAGCTTATTCCAACGCCCGCTATCCGGCATCTGCATCGACTTATGAGCCGTCGTGTCCAGCCTGTCAGCAAGGAATTGCACAATCACAACAGTTCATTAACAACGAACAGCAGCAGCAGCAACAGCAAATGGAGGCGCAGCAGCAACAACAGCAAATCAATCAGTTCAATAGCTGGTCGCCCGCTCATCGGTTGTGGGGTTCATCCTATATCGGGCCTTGAGATGCGGGGAATAGCGAACATGGGAGCAATCAGTGCTGCGTAATTCAATTATGGTTTTGAAAAGCGTCGGGAAATGGATTCTCAATTCGCCCTACCTGTTATTCGGAATTATTGCTTACCTTCCGACTCTGGCAGTTGAAGCCCTTGTAGAACCGTCGCTTCCAGCTTTCGGAAAACGCCTGCATTCAGCTTTAGGGGGCTTCATTACAGCGGTGTGCTGCTTGGCTGTCCTCGGTTTTTGGTTGGCAGGGCTTGTCGTCACTATCTGGTTGATAAAAGCGATTTGGTATGCAGTATAATCAAGCGTGGAAGCAGTGCTGAACAAATGGCGAGTTTGCCTGCATCTGGCTCTAGGGGAGTCTAGGGCGTTGCGGGAAGCGTCCCGTTGGAATGGGTAGCGCCTCACATCGTTGGCGCGAGGGAAAGACCTTTCCCACCTCCATAATTTAACAGAGAATGCAGTGAAAATGGAGCAGCGGTTTTATGATTTCACAACCGGGCAAGTAAGAGAAAACTTATCCGCCTTGAAGCAGAGTTTTTCGTTTTCAAGAGATACCTCTACCTCCTCAGTTTTCGGGAAATTGAGTAGGGGTTGGACCTGGGCAGATTCGTACGCGGCGGTGGCTTGTCAATGCGTCGGAATTCGGGGACAGCAGGGCCGGAACAAATCTGCCTGGCCCTGGGCCTGGCTGAGACTATCGGCAGGCGGGATGGGGAAGCTGGCCGGACGGGCAGAAGCTCGCCGGGCAAAGGAGGAGGAAAGGCGGGCGGATTTTCCCGTGCGAAGCTCTGGCCGGGCGGTGAGCTTCCGGGGAGGAGCGGAGCATCCAAGCCGCAAGGAGCGAAGAATGAGCGGGCGGCGCAAAGAGAGCCAGTGGGCAACGGTGGGGCTGGATTCAGCCTTTGTGCTCTAGGGGAAGGATTGGCAGTGTCCGGTGGGGAAGTGGCGGACTCTGCCAAGTGGCGGGCCCCCTTCTTGAATCATCTGCCGGGTGCCGGCGCTGTAGCGACAGTGGAAGACCGGCAGCGAGCAGACAATATGGCCGGCCAGGGGAGCAAGCTGGGCTTTTGGCCAGAATCGGGGCAAGGCAGTGGAGGGGGGTAAAGCGGGCGGAAATGCCGGTCCCGTTCTGGACGGAAGTTGGGCTTGCGAGAGGCAGGGGGCAGGCCGGGGCGTTGCAGGGTGTCCCCGCTAGAAAGGGTAGTCGCGCACGATAGTAGCGGCGAGGGAAAGTCCTTTCCCTCAAAAGACTATTGGCACGAGACGACGTACTCGTTATGGTTTAGTCCATGTTACTACTGGACGGCATATTGCAACTGAGCGGGTCTGATCTGGTCGGACACCTAAACTGCCGCCATTTGACAGAACTCGAAAAGGCCGCCGCAAAGGGTGAATTGCAGAAAGTGTTCAATCATGATCCTCTACTCCGAATCCTGGCCGAACGAGGAAGGGAGCATGAAAGAGGCTACGTTGAGCACCTCCGGGCAAGCGGATTCGAAGTCCATGAGGTTTCAGGGAATGGAGTGACCGGTGAACTTGTAGAAGAAACGTCAGAAGCAATGCGCAAAGGAGTGGAAGTGATCTCGCAAGGGGCATTCACGGATGGGAGGTGGAGGGGGCGCACTGATATTTTACGGCGCGTGGAAGTTCCTTCGCGATTGGGAAGCTGGTCGTATGAAGTGATTGATACGAAACTCGCCATGGAGACAAAAGGTGGAACAATCCTTCAGTTGAGCCTGTACTCCGAACTGCTAGCGGCTATTCAAGGGATGGTGCCGGAAAGAATGTATGTCGTTACGCCGTGGACTGACTACGTCGCGCAAGAATTCCGAATTGCTGACTATGGGGCGTATTATCGCTATGTGAAAGGAAGCCTTGAGGAGAGCGCGTCCTTGCAATCCGAATCGAATAGTTATCCTGATCCTAAGAGCCACTGCGATATTTGTCACTGGCGAGTTCCTTGTGAAGTACGGCGACGTGAAGACGATCATCTGTGGTTGGTCGCCGGCATAACTAAAATGCAGATCAACGAACTTCAGGGAAGAGCCGTCGAAACGATGAGGGATCTGGCAGAAATGTCGCTTCCTCTGGCGTGGAAACCTGATCGAGGGTCTTCTCATTCATATGAGAAAATTCGGGAACAGGCTCGTTTACAGGTTCAGGGACGTGATAGCGGGCAAGTGTTATACGAAGCGCTATCGTTGGTGCCGGGTTTTGGGCTTTGCTCCCTCCCAGAACCATCGCCAGGGGATATTTTCTTTGATTTGGAGGGCGATCCGTTTGCCGGAGAGGGCGGTCTGGAATACTTATTTGGATATGTAGTGATCGGCAATGACGGCAAGCCGGAATATAGTGGGAATTGGGTGCTGTCGCGGGCGGAGGAGAAAGCGGCGTTTGAGGGATTTATAGATTATGTAGTGGAGCGACGGCAGCAATTTCCAGGACTACACATTTACCATTATGCGCCATACGAGCCGAGCGCCTTGAAGCGTCTCATGGGGCGCTACGCTACGCGGGAGGAAGAAGTCGATCAAATGCTGCGTTCGAAGGTCTTCGTGGATCTTTATTCGGTGGTGCGTCATGCAATTCGCGCGAGCGTTGAAAGCTATTCGATTAAGAAGCTTGAGCCCTTGTACAACTTCAATCGTAACGCAAAACTGAGTGAGGCAAGTACGGCGTTGGCGAAGGTGCAAGCCTGCATTGAATTGGGTGATGCAGGAGGAATACCTGAAGCCGCGAAGCAGACCGTGATTGACTATAACCAAGACGATTGTGTTTCTACGTTTGAGTTGCGCCAGTGGTTAGAGGTGGTTCGCGAAGATCTCAGATCAAAGGGCCATGAAATAGCGCGACCGGTGCCGGAGGACAGCGTTCAAAGCGAGAATGTTACAGAATGGCTGGCAAGGATCAATCCATTGATCGAGCGGCTGACTGCTGATGTACCGGCCAACGTTGAGGAACGAACGAATGAGCAACAGGCTCGTTGGATACTTGCTAATATTTTGGACTGGCACCGGCGCGAGGACAAAGCGACTTGGTGGGAGTATTTTCGGTTGAGCGAGCTTGATGTGGAAGGACTGATGGAAGAAAGGGCTGGTCTTGCGGGGCTGGAACTTGTTGGAAATGTCGGCGGGACGGCCAGAGCACCGATTGAACGCTATCGTTTTCCGCCTCAGGAAACCGAGTTCAAGGGCGACGAGGATCTGATGAGCCTAGGCGGGGAGAAATACGGGAGCGTGGCTAGAATCTCTGTGGAGGAAAGAACCGTAGACATCAAGAAGCGTGGTGACACGGCGGGGGTCCACGCAGAAGCCGTATTCGCACATAGTGTGGTTCGTACGAATGAGCAGGCTGAAGCGCTTTTCCGAATAGCGCAGTATGTGGTGGAGCATGGCTTGGCAGGCGATGGTCCTTATCAAGCGGCGCGAGACCTTCTGCTGAAACTAGGACCGCGAATCGCGGTCGAGGAATCCAGTCGTGCCGGAGAGTCGGTTGTCGAATTGGCCTGCCAGTTAGCGCTGATTATTCAAGGCGGCGTGCTGCCTATCCAAGGGCCGCCGGGGTCGGGAAAGACGTATACGGGTGCGCGGATGATTTGCGAGTTGGTCCGGGCTGGGAAAAGGGTTGGGGTCACAGCAAATAGCCATAAGGTCATTCGGAACTTGTTGGATGCCGTGCTGAGGGCGGCTGCGGAATTGCACGTTGACGTGCGCTGCGTTCAGAAGGCGGCGGAAAGGGAGGAGGATCAAGAACGGCTGATCTTTGCCAATGAGAATGGCGACCTGTTCTCGGCATTGAGAAGAGGATGCCAAGTCGCAGGCGGAACTGCCTGGGTCTGGTCGAGAGAGGAAGCCTTCGAAACGGTGGATGTGCTGTTTGTGGATGAAGCAGCGCAAATGTCATTGGCGAACGTGCTGGCGATCTCGCACGCCGGCAAGACAGTGGTGCTTTTGGGGGACCCCCAACAGCTAGAGCAGCCGATCAGGGGGAGTCACCCGGAAGGTACGGATGTGTCGGCTCTGGATCATGTTTTGGACGGACATCAGACGATCCCAGCGGGGAAGGGCCTGTTCCTGGGGGAGACGTGGCGGCTGCATCCAGAGATTTGCGGTTTCACTTCGGAGTTGTTCTACGAAGGGCGACTGGTTGCCAGGAGCGGTCTGGAGATGCAAGAGGTGAGATCGTCGGGGGTCATCAGTGGGCGAGGGCTGCGGTATCTGCCCGTCCTTCATGAAGGCAACCAAAACGCCTCGCCTCAGGAGGCGGAAAGTGTCGCGCATTTGGTGCGAAACATCTTGTCGTCCCGTGGGACGTGGGTGGACAGAGAGGGCGTTGAACGGCCATTGGGTCTCAATGACATCGTGATAATCGCTCCATATAACGCGCAGGTGTTTGAGATTCAGTCGCGCCTTCCGGGCGCGCGAGTCGGGACAGTGGACAAGTTTCAGGGGCAGGAAGCGCCGATTGCGATCTATTCGTTGACGACATCGACCCATGCCGATGCACCTCGCGGGATGGAGTTCCTGTACAGCTCGAACCGGCTCAACGTTGCGACTTCGAGGGCAAAGTGCGTCAGCGTCGTCGTCGGATGTCCAGCGCTCTTTGAGCCGGAATGCAGAACCCCACGGCAGATGCAACTTGCCAATGCCTTCTGTCGTTACCTGGAACTGGCAACGCCAATTGCGATCAATGGAGGAGGTGCGTAGCTGCACCTGGATACCTCCAATGATCGCCCGAAGGCTACTCTATTGTAGCGGCGGGCCGCTCGTGGAGAGCGATCCACTGCTCCGCCTGGGAGAGGGCATCAATGAGCTTTGGCAGGTCGGATTTGTGGAAACTGGAGGTCTGGCGCCACTGTTCGCCGACTTTAAAGCTCCGAGAGCCGGTGACGGTGTAGCTGGTCACGCCCTTGCCGTCATTCGGCCAGATTGTGGCTTTGACGCCACCGATCTTGATTTCATGTGCTGGTTTGCTGTTCATATAAGCTCCTTATTTTGGTTTCTCCCGAATGGGATTGGGAGCGTGAAGAGCAGCCGATCAAGCGGGGCGTTGTCATGCCCAACACGGATTCTTGGAGCGGGCCGGGTATTGACTGCCCCGCGCGGCTGCTACGTTTCCCAAAATGCCAACGGGAGAAGCCGAAGGAATGATGAGGAGCAAGCTGGCCGTGAGGGGTCAAAATGGGCACGCCACAATTGCCACGTTTCCAATAAACGTCGCGTGGTCGTCTCATCCGAAAGATCAAACTATGCTAATGAAAGGGCCCCGCAATTCGTTGTTGCCATAGGATTATGAGCGTCGATGACATTTTGGCGGCTGGAGAAGCCGCCCGTAGAGAGCGAGAAAAGGCCGCTGCTGAACAACAGCAAGCCGAAGCAATCAAGAGAGTCGAATTTGAAAAGGCAAGGGCGGCAAACTCCGCTACCTTTAATGCGGCTGTGAATGGACTCTGCGAACCACTGCTCCAGTGCGCAGACAAGCTTCGAAAAATCGGGCGGCACGTTGAAACATACAGGTTCCCAATCCATCAGCCGTTGCAGGGAACCGTCCTGCCTGGCGGCTTTATTATGCACGTAGGGCGGGCAAATGAGAGAATGGGGTGGGGCAAGCCGGTGGGAATCAACGCGCGGCACGAAGGAGCTTTTCAACTGCGATTTGCACCGCTCGGAGAAGATTTGAGCGGTTGGAATGTAGGCACCACGGGTGGGCGGTCGTGGGCATTCAAGACGCTTGAGGAACTTGGCCGGCCGCAGTTGGATGCGATTCTTGAAGATTTTTGCAAAGAAGTGGTGAGCTGAGCCCGGTGGGAATCGGCGGTAAAGTCAGTTTAATGACGATTTAATGACGGGTTGTTGACACGTTCATTCCGCGTCTCTACGATGCTGGAGACAATGGCGTTTGAACCGAACTACCGCATCACTCCAGAGGCCGCCAAAGCGTTGATGGCGATTGAGGCCTCGCGAGCAGCGGTTGACCGGTTGCCAATCACTCCTCAGCTCATAGCGTCGCTTCGGGCGTCAGCTCGGCTTCTGTCAACGCACTATTCGACGCAGATTGAAGGGAACCGGCTGAACGTTGCGGAAGTGGAGAAGGTCATTGCGGGGCAGGGTGGCTTTCCAGGCCGGGAGCGCGATGAAACGGAAGTTCGGAACTATTACCGCGCCGTGGAGAAGGCCGAATCGATTGCGGCTTTGAAGAGGCCGCTGAAAGAAGAGGACCTCAGAATCCTGCATGGGCTGGTGATGGATGGGAAAGCAAAAGCAAATCCGTACCGGGACGGGCAGAACGTCATCCGGGACAGCGGAAGCGGGAACATGGTCTACATGCCGCCGGAAGCCAGCGAAGTTCCGGGTCTGATGATGGAACTCGTCGAGTGGATCAATCGGGAGATTGCGGGCAAGAATCTTCCGGTGCCGGTGATTGCGGGACTCGCGCACTATCAGTTTGCGACGATTCACCCCTATTATGACGGCAATGGTCGCACGGCACGTTTGTTGACGACGCTGATCCTGCATCGGTGTGGCTATGGACTGAAAGGAATCTACTCCCTCGAAGAATACTACGCCCGCAATCTACCGGGGTACTATGGAGCACTGACGGTCGGACCGAGCCATAATTATCACCTCGGGCGAGCCGGGGCGGATGTGAGTGGATTCGTGAAGTATTTCTGCGAGGGAATGGCGGATGCATTCGCAAAGGTTGTGGCGCGAGCGGAGTCGGTCGGAGGAACGCCCCAACCTGAGAAAGGAGCATTGCTGCGTGAGTTGCGGCCGCTTCAGCGGCAGGCTCTCGGACTGTTCGTGCAAAGCAAGATCGTGACAGCAGGAGAAATTGCCGAATACCTGGGCCTTGCCGCACGACAGGGGCGGGAATTGTGCGCGAAGTGGATCGAGGAGGGATTCTTGGCGGTTGAGAATCCCTCAAAGAAAGCGCGGAGCTATCGGCTCGCAGAACGGTTTGAGGAGGGTCTGGTATGACTTCAGCCTACCACGCAAAATACTTCGCCTATGAACTGACGAAGCGCTGTCCTTCCGATAGCGTGGGAAAGCTGGCCGCGTCACTGGCTGACGCCCAGGTTGATCTCAATCCGCATCAGATTGATGCCGCGCTCTTCGCATTCCGGTCTCCTCTCTCAAAAGGAGCGATTCTTGCCGATGAAGTGGGATTGGGGAAAACCATTGAAGCCGCAATTCTGCTTTCTCAGAAATGGGCGGAACGAAAGCGAAAACTATTGATCATCGTTCCTGCGAATTTGCGGAAGCAATGGAATCAGGAGTTGGCCGACAAATTTTTCCTTCCATCGGCGATCCTGGAAACACGGACGTTTAACGAGCAAATCAAGCAGGGAAACCTCAACCCGTTTAATCGCGATGAAATTGTCATTTGCTCGTATCACTTTGCCAGGAACAAGGATGCGTATATTCGCCAAGTAAACTGGAACCTGGTGGTCATTGATGAGGCTCATCGTCTGCGGAACGTGTACAAACCGAGCAACCGGATAGCCAATGCCATCAAAAATGCCGTCGCTCCATTTCCTAAGGTACTGTTGACCGCTACACCATTGCAAAATTCAATGCTGGAATTATTCGGCCTGGTTAGCGTGGTGGACGAATACACTTTCGGGGATTTAAAAAGCTTCAAGGCGCAATTTTCGACTCTCAGCAGCGAGAAGGATTTCGCGGATTTGAAAGCGCGGTTGAGGCCAGTGTGCCAACGGACCCTGCGGCGGCAGGTCCTTGAATATGTCCCCTATACTAATCGCAAGGCTATCGTGCAGGAGTTCTTTCCTACGGATGAAGAGCAAAAACTGTATGATCTGGTCTCTGACTATTTGCAGCGGCAGAATCTCTTTGCTTTGCCGGCCAGTCAACGGCAACTGATGACGCTGATTCTGCGAAAACTCCTGGCATCTTCGACATTCGCGATCTCCGGCACTCTGGGCGCTTTGTCAGTTAAGTTAGAAACCATTGCGCGCGATCAGGCGCCGCCAGAACTTAAACTGGAGGAAGTGGCGTCTGACTACGAAACGGTTGATGAAGCAGAAGACGAATGGCGCGATGACGACGCAGCGCAAAAATCAGAGCGGGCCTACACAGCGGACGAGTTGAACCAGATGGAGGCAGAAATCATTGACCTAAAGAAGTTTCAGGCACTGGCTCAGTCAATCGTTAAGAATTCAAAGGGAGAGGTCTTACTAGCGGCGTTGAAACGCGGGTTTGCCGCCGCTACTGGGAAGGGTGCTCAGCAAAAGGCTATTATCTTTACGGAATCTACTCGAACCCAGGAATACTTACGAGGTTTGCTGGAGCAGACGGAGTATGCTGGGAGGATCGTTTTGTTCAATGGGTCTAATACAGATGCAAAATCAAAAGAGATTTATCGCAGTTGGCTAAAGAGACATGAAGGCACAGATCGGGTAACTGGCTCGCCGAGTGCGGACATGCGTGCCGCACTCGTAGATTACTTCCGAGATGAGGCGATGATCATGATTGCTACCGAGGCCGCAGCAGAAGGAATCAATTTGCAATTCTGTTCGCTCGTGTTGAACTATGACCTGCCCTGGAATCCCCAGAGGATTGAGCAACGGATTGGAAGGTGTCACCGATACGGGCAAAAATGCGACGTGGTCGTGGTCAATTTCTTGAACAAAGCGAACGCCGCCGATCAGCGGGTGTACCAGCTACTGGATGAGAAATTCAAACTGTTTGACGGTGTTTTCGGTGCTAGCGACGAAGTGCTTGGCGCAATTGAATCTGGCGTTGACTTCGAGAAACGGATTATTGATATCTACCAGACTTGCCGGTCCCCGGAGCAGATTGAATTCAACTTTAACGCGCTGCAAAAGGACCTAGAACAGCAAATCGACGAGCAGATGCAGCAGACAAGGCGGAAGCTGCTTGAGAATTTCGATGAGGAAGTGCACGAAAAGCTGAGACTCAAAAATCGAGAGAGCAGCGACTACCTTGGCAAATTTGACAATTGGTTGTGGCAGTTGACGCAGTACTATTTGCGCGACTGTGCTGAGTTTGAAAAGAGTAGAAAGAGCTTCCTTCTGACAAAAAATCCCTTTCCCGAGGAGCACATCAATGCTGGACCGTACCGAAGTGGTAGAAACGTGGAGGACGCAAATCTATACAGAATCGGGCACCCTCTGGCCCAGCGAATTGTCGAGGAATGCAAATCCATGATCCTGCGTCCGGCGCAATTGATTTTCAAATACACAGGAGCCGGAAAAAACATATCTATCCTGGAACCCCTGACCGGAAAGAGCGGCTGGCTTTGCATCAGGAATCTGACAGTATCTTCATTTGAGATCGAGGATTGGCTGCTGTTTGCAGGAGTAGCCACTGACGGGACAGAAGTTGACGCGGAGCAATGTCAGAGGATGTTCTCACTGAATGCCGTAGAGTCCCCGCAACTGAGTCTGAATCCTGACAAAGCCAGTCGTGCACGGATGGAATCTCAACTGGCATTGCAAGAACAGGCGGTGCTGACGAGATTGAGCGAAAAGAATGCGCAATTCTTTGAATTAGAAATGGAAAAACTGGAAGGCTGGGCGGGAGACCTGAAAGAAGGCCTCGAACACGAGTTGAAGGAGATTGACCGGGAAATCAAGGAGGCCAAGCGCGAAGCGCAGCTCGCTTCGAGCCTAGAATCGAAGGTAGGTTTCCACAAACGCATCAAAGAGCTTGAGGCCCGTCGTGCTGAGAAACGCCGTGGGCTTTTCGAAGCGCAGGACGCAGTTGACACGCGCAAAGATTCCCTTCTTTCGGAAATAGAAGCCCGACTGCAACAAGGGCTCGTGAAAGAGGAGATATTCAGCGTTCAATGGAAGATTGAATGAGGTCGGGATTCTCTATACAGTAATTAACAGCATGGCTAATGTGAAAAGACAAAAACTTGAATTAAACTGGATTGGGAAAGATGTCCGCCCCAAACTGGAACCGCGTATTCTACTGGAAGATCCGGAGAGATCGTTTCACGCAACACACCGCGTAACCGATACGGATATTTTTGACAATAAGTTGATTTTTGGTGACAATTTGCTTGCACTAAAAGCGCTTGAACAGGAATTCAGCGGGAAGGTAAAGTGCGTTTTTATTGACCCACCATACAATACTGGAAGTGCTTTCGCGCACTATGAGGACGGGGTAGAGCATTCAATTTGGCTATCGCTGATGAGAGAGCGCCTCGAGCTGCTAAAGCGGCTCATGAGTCCAGTCGGGTCTATTTGGATAACAATCGACGATAACGAGTGTCACTACCTAAAAGTATTGATGGATGAGATTTTTGGACGCGCAAATTTCGTGGCCTCAATTTCCTGGCAGAAGATCTACACAACGAAAAATTCGGCAAGGTTTTTTTCGAGCATGCATGACTACGTGTTGGTATATGCATCAAACAAGGATATCTGGGAAATCGGGGCTCTTCCCCGTGGGGCGAAACAAGATGATGCGTACGACAATCCCGACTCCGATTCTCGCGGGCCTTGGAAAGCGACTCCGCTACATGCGCGGAATTTTTATGGCCAAGGTTTGTATCAAATTGAATGCCCCAGCGGAAGAATTATTTCGGGACCTCCACAAGGAACCTACTGGCGGGTGTCGGAACGAAAGTTCAAGGAAATGGCGTCCGATAATCGGATTTGGTGGGGCAAATCAAAGGACGGTATTCCTTCGCAGAAGAGATTCTTGAGCGATGTAAAGCAAGGCGTCACACCATCAACCCTCTGGCTTCACCAAGAGGCTGGACATAATGGCGAAGCAAAAAATGAGTTGCGTGCATTGGCCCTTTCTGAGGGGGAAATGTTTCTAACGCCGAAGCCAGAACGCCTGCTCAAGCGGATTATTGAGATCGCAACTAGACCAGGGGACATTGTGCTTGACTCCTTTGCCGGCTCGGGCACGACTGGTGCAGTGGCGCACAAAATGGGAAGGCGCTGGATTATGGTCGAACTAGGGGAACACTGCCACACTCACATAATTCCGCGGATGCAGAAGGTTGTGAGCGGAACAGACCAGGGAGGCGTCACGGAAGCGGTCGAGTGGACAGGTGGTGGAGGTTTTCGTTATTACCATCTGGCACCCTCACTTCTGAAAACCGACAAATGGGGCAATCTCGTCATAAACAAAGAATTCAACCCCGATATGCTTTCTGAAGCTGTGTGCAAATTGGAGGGATATAGCTACGCGCCGAGCGAGACTCTTTATTGGCAGCATGGACATTCATCGGAAAAGAGCTTCATCTATGTGACAACTCAGCATTTGACTAGGGAACAATTGACACAGTTGAACGATGAAGTTGGCGACAGGCGTTCATTGCTGATCTGTTGCGCCGCTTTTCGAGGCAAATCCGAGAGCTATCCGCATCTGGAATTGAAGAAGATCCCGAAAGCAGTGCTATCTAAGTGCGAATGGGGGCACGATGATTACAGCTTAAAAATCGAGAATTTGCCAAAAGCACCGGCAAAAATGGGCCAACAGGACCTGTTCGGTCGATTGGAGGACAACAAATGAATAAGGTAGTAAATGCAGTTTGTGGCCGCTTGAGTTTGCGTGCTCCCCAGCGAGAATCACTGGAGATACTGGAGCGAATAACAGAGATTGTGCCACCTAGTAAAGCCCCTGATCTTGCGTCCGCCCTCGCAACGATTCAATCAGAGTTTTCTAAGGTAACGGATTTCGAACGTGAGTTCCCGTCGCTTTGCTTTGCGCTCGCAACCGGAGTTGGAAAAACGAGACTCATGGGAGCATTTATTGCTTACCTTCACTTGGCAAAGGGAATGAATAATTTCTTCGTCCTTGCGCCGAACCTTACTGTCTACAATAAATTGATCGCGGATTTTACTCCGAATACGCCGAAGTATGTTTTTAAAGGTATTGCAGAGTTCGCAACGGATACGCCTGAAATCATTACAGGTGATACCTACGAGAGTCGAATCCTGTTTGAGGACCTATATCGTGTTCGCATTAACATATTTAACATTTCCAAAATTAATACTGAAGTTCGCGGCGGCAATTCGCCAAGGATTAAGAGGCTCTCAGAATATATTGGACAAAGTTATTTCGATTATCTGGCAGGACTTCCAGACTTAGTGATGTTAATGGATGAGTCGCATCGCTATCGAGCGTCCGCAGGGATACGTGCAATTAATGAATTGAAGCCAATTCTAGGATTGGAACTCACCGCGACTCCGTTTGTGGAAACTGCGAAGGGTGCAACACCGTTTAAAAATGTTGTATACGATTACCCGTTGGCGCGCGCTATCGCGGACGGCTTTGTGAAAGAACCAGCAGTCGTGACCCAGAAGAATTTCGATCCACGGCAGTTCACCCCGGCTCA
>Ga0206864_1235_pt1 | contig 15514 bp, 8 predicted proteins | sample Alteio_BWOrgCont_42_FD_152632 | JGI IMG/M metagenome (GOLD analysis project Ga0206864, IMG submission 152632) | Enriched cells from forest soil in Barre Woods Harvard Forest LTER site, Petersham, Massachusetts, United States -... | ecosystem: Environmental > Terrestrial > Soil > Temperate forest > O...
AAGCATGGACGGCGAAAAAAAAGACACACACAGTAGTTATGAAAGGCAAAGAACTGGCTGATCACATACATTATGTACAGGATGTACTAAACATGCCAATTCAACAGGAGTTATTGCAGCGGCAGAGAATTATGTATAGCGCCTTTTTCTCAAAAGGCTTGCTCATGATTGTAACGCCGGAAATTCAGTCTGATGAGACACTCGCCATATTAGAAAGATTCGCCGGGGTTTTTGATGGCACCTATACCCGCTTTCTGGATTTGCAGCAAGCGGAAGCACAGACCAGGGAGGCCAAAATAGAAGCGGCCCTCGAACGTGTGCGAAGCCGTACCATGGCTATGCACAGCAGCAAGGATGTTGCGGACACTGTTGCCACAATGTTTGACGAATTGGTTAAACTGGGGATCGATAAAACCGTTAGAAGCGGTATAGGTATTTTAGACGACACAGCATACATGGAAGTATGGACAGCATCTTCCGCCTCAAATGGGGATGTTGCTTTGATGATTGGGCGTTTGGATACGATGATCCATCCTTTACTGCAAGGCGTACACAAAGCCTGGAAAAATAAAGAACTGTGTTTTACCTACGAATTGGCTGGCAGTGATCAAAAAGATTATATCACGGCCATCAACAATTCGCCTGACTACCCGGTACATTTTGATTTCGAATCTTTACCATCGCACCAATTTAATAATTGTTTCTTTTTTCCGGATGGAACTATTTTTGTTTTTTCACCGGAACAATTAACGACCGAAGCCACCCAAATATTTAAAAGGTTCGCCGGTGTTTTTGGCCAGACCTATCGTCGTTATCTCGATCTTCAAAAAGCGGAAGCCCAGGCCAGGGAAGCACAGATAGAAGCCTCGCTGGAGCGTGTGCGCAGCAAAGCGATGGCCATGCGCAGTTCCGAAGATTTAGCCGATGCAATTGGAGTTTTTTATCACGAATTAGGACTATTAAGCGTAACACCCAGGCGATGTGGATTGGGTTTAATTGATAAAGAAACACGTTTGGTAGAGCTTTCCACTATGAATACAATTGACCATGGAAATTCCATGGAGATCATCGGAGAGTTAAAATTGGCGGGCCACCCGGTTTTAGAGGGTATTTATGACAACTGGTTGCGGCAGGAAGAGTATCACCCGGTGTTGCGCGGTAACGATATCAAAGCATATTACCAGGTTATACAATCCCAAATATCATACCCTGATTACCCCGATGATGCCGTTCAATACGGCTACTACTTCTTTTTCCGCGATGGGGGGATTTTTGCATGGACTGAAACCGAATTGCCGGAAACTGAAGTACAGATATACCGGAGGTTCAATTCGGTGATCAGCCTTACTTATCGCCGCTACAAAGACATCAGGGAGGCTGAGGCCCAGGCCCGCGAAGCGCAAATAGAAGCCGCTTTGGAACGGGTACGTTCCAAAGCGATGGCCATGCGCGATTCCAATGATCTTTTGACGGCCGCAAGTACCGTTTTTACTGAATTGCAGAACCTGGGTATTAAACAGATACGCTCGGGTGTTGGCCTGATAACTAAGGATTTCCACAAAGCAAAGGTTTATACAGCTACGTCATCGCAAAACGCAATTGACCTTTCTTTGATGGGCGAAGTAACCTTATATGGTCATCCGGTTTTCGAACAGCAATATCAATCATGGCTGAAACAGGAAAATTATTTTGTAGCACTTGAAGGGCAAGAGCTTGTCTCGTACTATAAAATCCTTTCAGCAGGTTTAAATGCAGACCTGGGCGCCATCGTTAAAAAAAATCAAAAAGAATACGGGCATTGGTTCATGTTCTCCGAAGGGTTTTTGTATGCATGGTCGGATATGGAATACACCGATGCCGAAATTAAGATACTGGAGCGGTTTAAAAATGTTATGGAGCTTACTATCCGGCGCTACATCGAACTGCAAAAATCGGAAACACAGGCCCGCGAAGCTGTAAGACAGGCCTCGCTCGACCGTGTCCGCGCCGAGATAGCCTCTATGCGCACCATCAGTGACCTGGACCGGATCACCCCATTAATATGGAATGAACTGACCATTTTGGGTGTGCCTTTTATCCGCTGCGGGGTATTTATTATGGATGAACCGCTGCAGCAGATCCATACCTACCTTTCCACACCGGATGGCAAAGCAATTGCATCTTTCCAACTGCCCTTTAATGATAATAGCGGCAATGGGGTTAGCAATGCGGCTTTACGCGGCTGGCGGCAAAAACAGGGGGTCACCCTTCACTGGACGGAAGAAGAATTTAAAACTTTTTCGCATAGCCTGGTGGAGCGGGGTGAAATTATCTCGGAAGAAAGCTACCTTACCGGGCGTCCGACCACTGGCCTCGACCTGCATTTCTTCCCGTTTTTACAAGGGATGCTTTATGCAGGGAATACGGCACCTCTCTCGGATGATGACAAGGATTTGGTGCAATCCCTGGCGGATGCGTTCTCAACTGCTTATGCCCGGTACGAGGATTTTAGCAGCCTGGAATTAGCCAAACAGGAAGTCGAACTCACCTTAACCGACCTGAAGGCAACCCAAACCAAGCTGATCCAATCCGAAAAAATGGCTTCACTTGGAGAACTGACCGCCGGTATTGCCCACGAGATACAAAACCCGCTCAACTTTGTAAACAATTTCTCGGAAGTGAACCAGGAAATGATCGATGAGATGGAAGAGGAACTCAACGCGGGTAACATTGAAGAGGCTTTAGCCATTGCAGCGGATATTAAACAAAATGAGCAAAAGATAAACCACCACGGCAAGCGCGCCGATGCTATTGTAAAAGGTATGCTGCAGCACTCGCGCAGCGGCGGCGGGGAAAAGCAGCCCACCAATATAAATTCCGTTGCCGATGAGTATATGCGCCTCTCCTACCATGGTTTGCGGGCAAAAGATAAAGCCTTTAATGCTGAGATGGTTACCCATTTTGACCCTGAATTACCAAGAATAAATGTAATAGGGCAAGATATTGGCCGTGTGCTCCTCAACCTGTTCAACAATGCCTTTTATGCGGTAAACCAAAAGAAGAAGGCAGTCGGGGATGGTTATAACCCCGAAATATCAGTAACAACATTAACAGAAAACGGGCAGTTGATCATAAAAGTAAAAGATAACGGTGTGGGCATGACCGACCAGGTGAAAGAAAAAATCATGCAGCCTTTTTTCACTACCAAGCCTACGGGTGAGGGTACGGGATTGGGCTTGTCCTTAACTTATGATATGGTGGTGAAAGGGCATGGGGGCGGCATACAGGTGAACACTGTTGAGGGTGAAGGTTCGGAGTTTATTGTTCAGTTACCAATTAATTAATTTTATTGGAATGAAAAGCCTTATAAAAATATTAATATTCCTATTAGTTCCGGCATTAACTATTGCCCGGCAACATTTGCCTGATAGTACCCTCCATGCATTGAAAAACGCATCTGACGATTCGATGCGTTACCGGGCAAACCATGAGGCTTATCTTTATTTTGAAGAAATAAATAAGGACAGCGCCCTTTACTATACCGAAAAATGCCTCTGGCTGTCGGAAAAAAATAACAAGCAGCTGGTGACCGCGCGCGGCCTGGCGAGCAAAGGGTATATTTTGACCGGGAAGGGCCAGTATGCCGAAGCCCTGGAAAACTTGCTTCAGGCATTCGCAATTGCCGAAGACCCTAAAAATGCAAGTAACAGTTGGTTTACGGATAACGTCTGGTATGCCAAACAGAAGCTTTCGCCAGAACAGACCCGGCTTTTTGTACTTCAGTTAACTCATCACATGTATGGAATCCTGATGCGCGCCACAGAAAATATACCACAGCAAATATTTCACTTCAAGGAAGCAATACGGCTGGCTGAACTGATAAATAGCAATCCAAGACTTATGCTTGCCGACATGAATTTAGGGGAATCCTATGTGATAGCGAACAAGACCGATTCAGCACTATTTTTTTTAAACAAAGCAAAAGAGATGACGCTCCGGATCGGCCCAAGGAAATACCTGGGTTATATTCTTTTGAACCTCGGAGAGATCGCACTAAAAAAAGGCGATGCGTCAGCCGGAAAAAGCTATTACTATGAAGGCCTTGCATCGGCCACTGAGCAAAAAAATCAACTATCTTTAACATGGCTTTGTCTGCGGCTAACCGACCTTTACGTGCGTGAAAAACAAAAAGATTCGAGCCTTTATTTTGCAAAAATGGGTTTTCAAATCTTTAACACGCTGGGGATATATTCAGGCGAGACCGTCAATATCGGTACTGTTTATCAAAAGTTATACGATAGCTATAACTTGCGGGGGCAAACCGACAGCGCCTATAAATATGCAGGGTTAGCGCTGTCGGCAAAAGATAAAGTCACTAATATCAGGATCCAAAATTTAGCAGAGTTTCAAAAACTATCCTTAAAAGAACAGTTGCGGCTGCAACACCTGGAGAAAGAGAGGGCGCTTTATCAAAGCCGCATAAGAATTTATGCGCTAATAACCGGGCTGGCTGTTTTTCTTATTATAGCCGGCATACTTTATCGCAACAACCGGCAGAAACACAAAGCTAATGAAGTTCTTAAAAGTACGCTTCGCAATCTGAAGTCCGCTCAAACCCAACTCATCCAGTCTGAAAAAATGGCATCGCTTGGTGAGTTGACCGCAGGCATTGCCCATGAGATACAAAACCCGTTGAACTTCGTCAATAATTTTTCGGAGATAAATAAGGAACTGCTGGAAGAGATGAAAGCCGAAAGCGTAAAGCCGAAAGCTGAAAGAGATGAGCAGCTGGAAATTGATTTGATAAATGACGTGATTGAGAATGAAGCCAAGATAAACCACCATGGCAAGCGCGCCGACGCCATTGTAAAAGGCATGCTGCAGCACAGTCAATCAAGTAGCGGGGCAAAGGAAGCCATTAATCTCAACACACTGGCTGACGAATATCTGCGCCTCTCCTACCACGGCCTGCGTGCGAAAGATAAAACCTTCAACGCCGAAATGATTATGCATTTCGACCCCGAGTTGCCAAGAGTAGAGGCTGTGGGGCAAGACATCGGCCGGGTATTTCTCAATCTGTTTAACAATGCATTTTATGCAGTTAACCAAAAGCAAAAAACCGCAGGTGAAGGCTATAAAGCCGAAGTATCGGTTGCTACCTCCCTCGAAAATGGGCAGGTGGTCATCAAAGTGAAAGACAACGGAATGGGAATACCAGATTCGATCAAGGAAAAAATAATGCAGCCCTTTTTTACCACCAAACCTACTGGTGAAGGTACTGGTTTAGGGTTATCCTTAACTTATGATATGGTGGTGAAGGGGCATGGCGGGAGTATACAGGTTAATAGTGTTGAAGGTCAGGGATCAGAGTTTATTGTTACATTACCAATTAGCTGATCAAACAATTCCGAAGTCGAAATTCCGAAACGGCGAAGCCTTCTTGAACACCTTTAGAAAACAAAAACACATGTGAAAAATCCGAAATTCTGGACAGGTTAACTAAGCGGTTTACTATATTTGCAGCCATTCCTGATCAAACAGCTGATGCGAAAACTTGCCAAACTCGTTTATAATAAACCTTTTGTATTAACCTTATATTTTGGCCTTAGTTTATTCGCGGTTGTCAAAAGCGTTATTGCTAATCGTATACACGATAACTACTTAATATATAAGTCTGGCTTCATCAATACGATACACCAGCTTACACCTTTTGGCCTCCTGCGCGGCCCCGGGCATGATGTGTACCACTACGGCCCGGTATTCGCCATTGTAATGGCCCCATTCGCCATATTGCCCGATGGCCTTGGTGTAGTCCTTTGGGTGATGTTTAATGCCTGGGCGCTCTTTATCGCTATAAAGCTGCTGCCTTTAAAAGATCAGTACTACCTGCCGGTTTTATTGATCTGCGCACATGAACTGATGACCTCGTCTTCAAATGTGGAGATCAACCCGTTGATAGCTGCACTGATCATTTTGAGTTTTGTATTTATCAGTGATAAAAAAGATTTTTGGGCGGCCCTGATGATCTGCATCGGCACATTTGTAAAACTTTATGGCATTGTGGGGCTTGCCTTCTTTTTCCTTTCGGATAATAAACTGAAGTTTATTTTGAGCCTGCTATTTTGGTCGGTTGTATTGTTTGTATTGCCAATGCTCATCTCCTCCCCTTCGTATATTATTCAAACCTACCACGATTGGTACGGCGATCTGCTACAAAAAAACATGAATAACATCGGCCCAAGCCTGCAGGATATTTCCGTTATGGGATTGATCCGGAATATTTTTAATTACAGGCAATTATCAAACATAGCGGTTATTATACCCGGTATTTTACTGTTTGGGCTTTGGTATTTAAGGGTAAAACTTTTTGATGATACCCCCTATCAATTATTACTGCTGGCTTCAACCTTAATTTTTGTAATAATTTTCAGTAGCTCGTCTGAATCGCCCACTTATATAATAGCTGTTGCCGGGGTGGGGATCTGGTTTATGAATTTAGATAGACCCATAACATCATTTGAAATATTTTTATTGACTTTTGCAATTATTGTCACCATTTTTTCCCCTTCCGATCTTTTCCCCCGATATATACGGATAAATTATATAATTCCTTATAAGTTAAAGGCGTTGCCCTGCGTGTTGATATGGTTTAAAATTATCTATGAGATACTTATAAGAAAATTTGAAATTGCTAAAGCGTATATTCAATAAAAACTTGTCATTGCGAGCGATAGCGTGGCAATCGCATACTATACAGGGCGGCTATGCAAAGTTCGCGATTGCCACGCTATCGCTCGCAATGACAAGACTACGTTAAACTATTTTCCTCGTATTATCGCCATAAGCTATAAGATACGCAATGCCGCTAAACCCAAATGACTCCAGTACACTGGATATTTCATTACCCTGCAGGCTATACGGATCAGCTATCCCCCTTGGTATATGAAGTAGAATAAACCATAGAAAGATCATCAGCGCCAAAAGTATAGCGGTTAATTTTAGTTTCACTTTAAAAATGATGGCAATACCCGAACCTGCCAGTGCAACGCCAGCAAAGTATGCCCAGAAAATATGAAATGGTATCCAATTTGGTACAAGGGCAGCTACCCATACTGTCAACAAAAAATGATCAATACCAAAACAGATTAGCATAATCGAAAAGAAAATACTGCCAAATGGGATGATCTTTTCTAATAAACTTGTAATCGAATTTCCTTGCAGATCGTTTTCACGCCCAATAGGAAAAGACCCGGCAACAATAAAGGCGCCCCCGGATAATGCCAGTTCCTTCAATGCGCTCGTCCATGCGCCCAGGTTCGTACTATTCGGATCAGCAATTACTTCATAGGGAATTTGACAAAAAACAAATAGCACAAGCAATATGCCCCCCAATATAAGTGAGGCTGTTCGTGCTTTTTTATCAATGATTATAGCAACACTGGTGACAATTAGATATGCGCTAAAAAGATAAACCCCGATGGCATATCCCGGTAATGATGAAGGCCATGGTGGTAATATTACAGGCCGAAAAGTAACATAAAAAATTTGTTGAATAGCCAGCCCGGCCATCATTAAACCATAAGCTATGCGCGATGCCCTGATAAGTTTTTCCATTGAATTAATTTAATGAAGTGGGAGTGTAAAATTTATTTGCAATAAGTGTTATTGGTAAGCCATAAGCTAAAATTAAAGCTGCTATGTCCTCCATCGTGTTTATAAAATGAAAATGCTGCGGTGGTATTTTGCTTAATGGTATCACAATGAGGTTCATTACAGTCCATATAACCAGGCCGATTATAATTATCAAAATATATCTAAATTTCAGGAGGTCTAAAAGTTTAGTGTAAAACAAGAAAAAGAGTATTGTCCAGGCAAAAGCGAAGAAAAAATGTAAAAGTAATCCATAATACGCCATTTCAGCGCCTTTACCAAAAGCAGCCTTACCAAAGAGGCCGCTTGCAATGAATTTTAATATTGTAGCCGCTGGAACATGGTAATTCATAATAAAGGCAAATAAAATATCTATGGTTCCAGTCAGTATGCCTGTAAATAAAATCCACCTAAATAATTTTTCCGTTTTTATTTGGTCCGACATGATAATTGGTTGGTTGAAAACATTAAAGGCGGTGTATCAGATCAAAAATCGTTAACTACGGCAAATAAAGCAATTCATAGCTTGTTCAAGTTGGAACAAGTTTATTCAAAAGATAAAAAGCCTGCTTTATTAAAAAAACAGGCTTTTAAATTTCAGGTTTAAAACAAAGTTAAATCTCTCTTTCTGGATCCCAGTTTTCCAGGTAATCAGCAACACGTTTTACAAATGTGCCGCCCAATGCACCGTCAACAACCCGGTGATCATAAGATAAGGACAAGAACATCATGTGCCGTATACCTATCATATCCCCCTGCAATGTTTCAATTACCGCTGGCTTTTTCCGGATTGCCCCGACTGCTAAAATTGCTACCTGGGGCTGGTTAATTATCGGCGTACCCATAACATTCCCAAATGAACCGACATTAGTTATCGTAAATGTACCGCCCTGCACGTCATCAGGTTTTAGTTTGTTATTGCGGGCACGGTCGGCAAGGTCATTAACGGCTTTGGTTAGGCCGATAAGGCTTAATTCATCTGCTCTTTTAATTACCGGAACAATAAGGTTGCCGCTTGGTAAAGCAGTTGCCATGCTGATGTTTATATCCTTCTTTTTTATGATCTGTGTACCATTTACCTGGATATTTATCATTGGTAAATCTCTTATCGCCCTTACAACAGCCTCAATAAAGATGGGGGTAAATGTTATTTTTTGTCTTTCACGCTTTTCAAAAGCACCTTTAATCCTTTCCCGCCATAAAACAATGTTAGTTACGTCAGCCTCTACAAACGAAGTAACATGGGGTGAAGTATGCTTGCTCATTACCATGTGATCGGCAATTAAGCGGCGCATCCTGTCCATTTCAATGATCTCGTCCCCATTAGCAAGGGACGTACCCCCAGTTTTAGATTCTTGTTTTACCTGTTCAGGCTGGGACGTTTCAATGGCAGGTTCAGGCGCCCGGGTTTCAGCAGCAGGCCCTGGTTCAGGGGTTTCAATTACTGGTGCAGTTTGTAATGTTTCATTCAGCGGCTCAGAAACTGGTGTTTCAGCTTCCTGTTCAGAAAGTGCGCCCTCCAAATTTTTTATTTCTCCCGGTGAAGAAGCACCTGGCGCTTGTGACGCTTCAAAAGATCCCTTACCGGGGCTTTCAGTAGCCGGGGTGGCGCCACTTTTTAAAGCTGTTGCAGATTGGTACCTGCTTTGAATATAATTTAATAAATCATCCTTTGTTAAACGGCCCTCTGCACCGGTTCCCGGTATTTGATCCAGTTCGGCGTTACTGATACCTTCCTGTGCCGCTATATTTTTTACTAAAGGTGAGTAAAAGCGTAACGAATTTTTAAAAGTATCTTCCGTATTGGTTACGTTATGTCGTTCAAGTTGCTCCGTATAAGGAACAGGTTGCGTAAGTTCTTCCCGTTGTTCGGCAAATACAGGTTGTTTTGTTTCTTCCGGCAATTTTACTTCCTGCCCGGGTGTTTCAACAAGGTGTTCGGTTTCCGGGATAGACTGTTGCAACTCTTCAACCGCCCGATGAATTTCAGGAGCTGCCGGGGGCACTTCCTCAACAGGATGATAAACCGGGGGTATAGTTTTTGGCTCTATAGTTTCCTCTGGTTCAGCAGTTTCAATAATTGCGATAACGGATCCAACCTGCACTACATCATTCTCTTTATAAAGATGCTCCAGTAATTTGCCTGCTACCGGCGAGGGAACATCTGAATCAACTTTATCAGTAGCAATTTCCATTACTGTTTCGTCAACAGCGATATAATCTCCCGGGTTTTTGGTCCATTTGATTACAGTTGCTTCCGCAACGCTCTCCCCCATTTTAGGCAGTAACAGTTTATACTTCGCCATATACAATATAAATAGTTGAAGGTCAAAATTACCTCATTTATTTTTATTTTCAACTATCGTGAAGTAAAGTATTCAACATATTTAAGGCCGCAATTGCACTCCTTTCGATATTTTGCCTGCGCTTATTACCAAATGTTAATTTCTTTGCCAGTATTTTGTTAGTAGTTGCTACGGCGATCCATACTGTACCTACCGGCTTGTCGGGTGTACCGCCATCCGGGCCTGCAATACCGGTTACTGCCAGCGCATAGTCCGATTTAAAATTTAACAAAGCGCCTTCAGCCATTTCAGTTACGGTTTCCCTGCTCACAGCTCCAAATTGTTCAAGCGTCTCATTTCTTACACCCAAAACGCTTTCCTTTAACCCATTTGAATAAGAAACAACGCCGCCCAAAAACACTTTCGATGAGCCAGGGTGTTGTGTAATAAGATGGGAAATATAACCGCCGGTACAACTTTCTGCAAGAGATAATGTAAGACCTTTTTCGGTCATGAAATCTAATATGGCTTTTTCAATAGGTATATCCTCCTCCGCTGCTACTACATTGGCAACACGTTCAATGATCTTAGCCGAAAATTCATTCACTTTTTCTTTTAAAAAAGCCTCATCTTCGCCATAAGCACTTAACCTTAACCTTACCTGGCCAAGTTTTGGCAAATAGGCCAGTTTTATATATGAAGGCAGCGAATCTTCGATGTCAGCTATTCTTTCAGCCAAAAATGACTCGCCTTCGCCAACAGTTAAAATAGTTTTATGAATAATTACAGGGAGTTTTAGGGATGATTTTAGCCTGGGCAGCACATCCTCTTCCATCATATACATCATCTCGTGAGGCACACCAGGCATAGAAATATATATTTTGCCCCCCTCACTAAACCACATACCCGGGGCTGTCCCGTTTTTATTAAGTATTACTTCGCAATTTTCGGGTACTTGTGCCTGTAGGCGGTTTACATCAAGCAAGGGCCGGTTATAACGGGCAAAAATAGCGCTTACATTATCCAAAGCCTCCTTATTTTCAACAAGCTTAACATTAAAATATTCGGCGATGGTTTTTTTAGTGATATCATCTTTCGTAGGCCCCAGGCCGCCGGTTACCAGTATAATATCAGCCCTGCCGGCTGCCTCGGCAAGTGCTGTTAATATATGAAGGCGATCATCAGATACGGAAGAAATTTGTTTTACACGGATACCTATATTATTTAGCTCACCAGCCATCCAGGCTGAATTTGTATCAACAATTTGCCCTATAAGTATTTCGTCGCCTATGGTAATTATTTCTGCAAGCATATTTATTGCGTGAAATTTTGGTTGTTGGTATAATCACTCCTTTTACTCAGCTTTAAATCCTGTAAAATTGCCGCTTTTACCTTTAAAGTAACATTATATGATTTATAAACTCCAAATGGCACCCATTGGAAGTTCAGATCCCAGCAATGCAGGTCACGATACATCCCAAATGAAGTTACAGCCAGCTTGCCTGCTCTTAAATCATAGTTGGTATTATATTGAACCTTCCACCCTTTGGTAACGGTTACGTCGCCGCTTAGCATAATGGTGTTGGAATTAGAAGTGCTCGTTACGGCGTTATTATAACTATAGCTATAATTGAATGATAGGTTCCATGGTACGTTAAAATCAATGTAAGCGCTCGGGTCGCTATTGATCAATGCCAGCTTTTGTGCCTGCTGCGCAGTCATATTTTGTAAGTTACTGCCGGGTTGAACCTGCGGATTAGGATTAAACGTTGTTGAGTTTAAACTGCCGCTCATTGAAAAACTTATATTTTGAAGCACGGGAAATTTACCATCCTGAAAGGTGTACCGGTTTATTTCTCTTGGGCTACGTGTTATTTGCCCGTTTGAAATGGAATCTATCACTTGTGTTTCATACGGGTTAAATGAACCAGAGAAACTAAGGTTTACTTTTTGATTTAATATAGATGTATGGGCTGAAAACTGTATGGGCGAAAGCCGGAGCGAATCCTGCGCAAAATTATAAAATGTTGAAAATGTTAGCCCCTGTAGTAAATCAACCTTCCTGGGCTTACCTGATGTATCGGTGGTTTTAGGCTTAAATTTTGCCTGGAAGGTATTATCAAGGCTTAGGCCAATCCCTGCCTGCTTTCCCGCTGAAGGGAAGCCATCTTGAAAAATTGAATACGTTTGACTTGTATAAGGATACGGAATCGTCGCATTACTTACAGCCGTTTTATAATACCCAAAACCTGGCGCCGAAAAATCGGGGTTGTAACTAAAACTAATAGTGGGGGTCATTACGTGCCTGATTGCTATTAAATCACCTTTTTTAAAGTCTATTTCACTATAAATTTTAGTTGATAAACTGGTGCCTAAATTATACATCCCTGCTCTTTTAAAACCGTTAATCGTATCAGTAACCATTGAGTCAAGGCCTGAAATACTTCCCCTGGCAAAACTTTTTTTAATGGTTTGTAAATACCAATGTTCAGAATAGTTTACATTGCCGCTGAACTGAAAATATTTTAATACGTTTAAACTTAAGCCAATAGGTATGTTATGTACTATACTGGTTTGTAAGTTTTTAATTAAAGTGTTGCCTTTAAATAATTCAGCCTCAGGAAGGTCATTGATTGAATTTGAAGCTTGTAAGCTATAGCTTATGGTTATTTTTTGATACCATTTTTGGTCACCTATCCTATCTTTTGAATCAAAAGGACTAAGAGATGCCATTGAAAAGCTAAGCGTGGGCAGCTGCAATGAAATTGTTTTATCGGTAAGATCCTGGCTATGCGAAAGGCCGATACTCATGTTAAATGGTGTGCCCGCCCATGTTTTACTGTAATTTATAGTGGACCTTAAGTTATTTTGTGTCAGGGCCTGTAGGTTATAATTAGTTGTCGCAGGGTTGTTCTGATAAAAAGTTGAAGTACCGGCATTTACAGATGCACTGAAAGTACTGCCGGGATTTGCATTCGGATCCTGTGTATGCGACCAGGTAATGTTGAAATCCTTTACCGGCGGGTCGCCTTCAAGTCCGTAATTATGTGAGCCATAGCTTAAAACCAGTGTCCCGCCATATTTGTATCGTTTTAAATAATGAAACGTTTCACTAATTTCATAGGATCCTTTGGAGTAAACGGTCCCTTCATTGGTAAGGTCCATGTAATCATTTATCCCAAGATAGTAACCAAAGTTCCGAAGGTAAAACCCAAGTGTTTGATCTTCACCGAAAGTTGGGATAATTACACCGGATGCCCGTGTATCAGGCTTCGGAAAAAAACCGAACGGTATAGCCAGGGGAAGTGGTATGCCTTCAATTTCAAGGTACGCCGGACCCGAAATGATGTGGTCTTTTTCGGCAATACCGCGCGTAATTACTATTCCAAAATGTGTATCGGGGTACGGCAAATCGCAGGTACTAAAAATAACATTGCGGTACGCTATCTCTACTTCATTTAACTTCTTCGCCGTTCCGCCTGAAAGATAATTCCCTTCCTGGTCAGACACCGGGTTAAAAATCTTTCCCTTTTTTGTTTTATAGTCAAAAAGCAATGAGTCCGATTCAATAGGTTTATCTTTGCCCTGTTTGGAAATTGGCTTGCCCACATAACGTTTGGTTACCGGGTCAATGCTTCCTTTTGCAAATAAAAGGTGGTTTTTTTGATCTACACGTATATAATCGGCATCAAGTTCAAAATCTTCATAAGTTACACGTGCCTGGCCATACAGGTAGGTAATTTGATGGTCCTGGTCAACAATTGTTGAATCCTCCGCATGTGACTTAACCTCTGATTGTAAGCCACCTGCGTTCTTTTTTGTGGTATCATTTTTAGCAACTGCATTTTTTGTTCGTGAATTTGCCTTAGATTTTTTACCTTTAAGAAGTTTAGCGTCTTTAATACTGTCAAGTTTTATAATAGTATCAATTACCGGCTTATAGCTATAGGGGGGCCTTATATGCGAACTGGCTTTCACATTGGCTATTAAAATAATTGCAAGCAGAAAAAATAGGCTTATGAATTTCAAAATAGATTATGAATTGTATTTTTGCAGATATAATTAACAGCGTTCAAAAATAATGAAAAATAAGGCATTGAAAAGATTGATTTACGGTTTATCGTTATTAGTGACATTTGTTCCATCGCTATCTTTTGCATTAACCACTCATTTTAAATATGATACCGTAACCACCCCCGGCTATAAGCTTAAAACTATTATTATTGATCCGGGGCATGGCGGCAATCATCCAGCCGGCGCACCTGGTACTTTTTCCCATGGCGCTTCCGGTTCATATTCTTTAGAGAGAAATGTAACGCTTGCCCTGGCATTTAAATTGCAAAAAGAATTAGAAAAAGAAATACCAAACTTAAAAGTAGTACTCACACGCACTACAGAAGATGATGTTTCTCTTCAAAGAAGGGCTCAAATTGCCAATGAAAACAAGGGGAACCTGTTTATTTCGTTGCATTGTAATTCGTTACCCGACAGGCATATCCGCGAGGTTATCGGCCATAAACACCACAAACCGGTTTACCGCACCGTTTCAGTCCCGGATCACTCGGGCAGGGGGGTTTTGATGCTGGTTTATGGTTTTTGGCGAAGTGGAGAAGGAGAGAATGCTATCAAAAAAAATCTGATTGAAGGCGGTGACTCCGAGATGAATTCAGATCCCGACCCCAACGATCCGGAATCAATGATACTGATGAATGAGTATATGCGCAAATACCGCAAGCAAAGCATACACCTGGCCGAATTAATTGATACCGAACTCGTTAACACCGATGGCAGACATAATGAAGGTATCAGGGAACAGGGGGTACATGTATTGTGCCATAGCGCCATGCCGGCAGTACTTGTTGAAACGGGGTACATTGACAACCCGGATGACGAAGCTTATCTTAATTCAGAAAAAGGACAAGACGAAATAGTGGCATCAATTGTACGGGCAATAATAAATTACAAAGCTGAGGTAGAACAGGTGTCGCCTTAGGCGGTTGATTAGAGGTTGAGATAAGTGATTCAGTAAAAGAGTTTAGAGGTTCGTTGAGGAAATCTAATGTGTTGCCAATCTCTTTCTTTCTGACTTCCAGACTTTATCAACTTTCGGACTAATAATATAAAACTAAACACTGATAAACTAATCTCAAATCTAACCTAAATGAAGATATCCAACGAAACTAAAATAGGCGTATTGACCGTCATAGCAATTACTATACTCATATTGGGATATAGTTTTTTACGGGGGGACGATCTTTTTTCCAGTTCAAATAAATTTTATGCCGTTTACAAGAGCGTAGATGGCCTTTCTGTTTCTAAGCCTGTATTGGTAAATGGTTTCCAGATAGGCAGGATATCGAAAATGAAATTATTGCCGGACGGCCATACTATAGTTGAGTTTAAAATTGAACGGCAATATAATGTACCGTCAAATACCCTTGCAAAATTAGTGAGCACTGACCTTTTGGGCAGCAAGGCCATCGTGTTTGTGTATGGCAACAGCAATACCAATGCCGAGGATAACGATACGTTACGCGCTGATATACAGGGTAGCCTGGCAGAGAGTTTACAGCCGATACAAATGAAAGCGGAAAACCTTA
>Ga0206864_1223_pt1 | contig 15509 bp, 14 predicted proteins | sample Alteio_BWOrgCont_42_FD_152632 | JGI IMG/M metagenome (GOLD analysis project Ga0206864, IMG submission 152632) | Enriched cells from forest soil in Barre Woods Harvard Forest LTER site, Petersham, Massachusetts, United States -... | ecosystem: Environmental > Terrestrial > Soil > Temperate forest >...
CGCATACGGCTGCTGCTCGAAATTATTGAAAGCATTCATGAAGCCTGGCCGAAGGAGAATGCCCTCTTCCTCAGGATATCTTCAACCGATTGGACAGAAGGCGGCTGGACCGCAGATGACTCCGCTGCTTTAGCCAAAGTGCTTGTCCATAAGGGTATTGACCTGATCGATTGTTCTTCCGGGGGGAACGTGGCCACTGCCAAAATACCCCTGAAACCAGGTTACCAGGTTGAATTTGCAGAGAAAGTAAAAAAAGAAGCCGGGATTTTAACCGGCGCGGTGGGCTTGATCACCGAAGTCGAACAGGCCGACGAGATCATCCAAAATGGACAGGCCGATATTGTGCTGCTTGCCCGTGAGTTGCTACGCGACCCTTATTTCCCGCTACGTGCCGCGCACGAGCTTGGCCACGAAGTAAAATGGCCGGTGCAATACGAAAGAGGGAAATGGCATTAATTTTTAAATAATGACGTCAAATGCTGTATGTATAGTACCGAAACTGTTACTTTGTAGTACTGCTTCGACATTCGGCCGGGGAAAACACGATAGACTAAATAGTTAATTATAGGAGGCTCCGCTGGAGCCCTGAATATCATGATTGCACGCCATAAACAGGCGACCCCTAACGGGGTCAAAAGACCATCGAAAGTCAATTTTTGGCTCCAGCGGAGCCCCCTGTTTATAGAAAAAACGAAAAAGTTTAAGGCTCTATTAAGAGCCTCCTCACTCCAGACGGCTTTATGCAAATTATACACCTTATACACCGCTAATTTTAATACACCTGGTCGAGACGGTCAGCGTTCAGTATTCGATATTTATTCCATATGAAAAAATACCTTTCGTTAGTTACCTTTTCGCATACCATATTCGCAATGCCCTTTGCGTTTATCGGTTTTTTCCTTGCGGTAACCACCACCAATTACCAGTTTAATTGGGTAAAGCTGTTGCTGATGCTGGTATGCATGGTTTGTGCCCGAAACTCGGCAATGGCTTTTAACCGCTACCTCGACCGGGATGTTGATGCGAAAAACCCCCGGACCAAACAGCGCGACATCCCCGCCGGTCGCATCAGCCCGGCATCGGCCCTAACTTTTACCCTTATTAATTGCCTGCTTTTTATAACAGCAACCTGGTTCATCAACCGCTTATGTTTCTTCCTTAGCCCGGTAGCCTTGTTTGTGGTGCTGGGCTATAGCGCCACCAAAAGGTTCACAGCCCTTTGTCACCTGGTGTTGGGATTGGGTCTCTCACTGGCCCCTATCGGGGCCTACCTGGTGGTGACCGGGCAATTTGCTTTGACCCCGCTGTTTTTTTCATTTGCTGTATTATGCTGGGTAAGCGGGTTCGATATTATCTATGCGCTGCAGGACGAAGATTTCGACCGCAGCGAAAAGCTGCATTCCATACCTGCTTATTTAGGCAAAACCAAAGCGCTTTGGCTGTCGACGTTTTTGCATGTCCTTTCAGCGGCCTTTGTTATGCTCCCGGCTTTCTTTACGCCGGTAAGTTATCCCTACTATATCGGCGTTGTGTTTTTTTGTATCATGCTTATTTACCAGCACAGTGTGGTTAAGCCCAACGATCTGAGCCGCGTCAACTTCGCCTTCATGACGACAAATGGCATAGCGAGTGTAGTTTTTGCTGCTTTATTTTTGGTCGACAGGGCTTTTATAACTCATGGGATTCTTTCCGGGATTCGGCTTTAATGCGGATCCCGATAACCATCGGGACGGAATGCCGAATGCGGAATGATTTTGAATGCGGAATTAAGGATCCATAATTCAGATCCCGATAGCCATCGGGACGGATTGTTAAGTTTTGTACGTCAGGCAATGTATACCTTTGGACTAATCAAACGACAAGATCATGCATACCATATTAGGAGCAGGCGGGCCGGTAGCCAACGCACTTAGCCGCCAATTAACCGCCAACAACCAAACCATAAGGCTGGTTAGCCGAAAGCCTATAACGACCAACGGGCCAAACATGAGCTGGAAAAAGGCCGACCTGTTGATTTACAGCGAATTATTGGAAGCGGTAAAGGGTTCGGAGGTGAACTATTTGACGGCAGGCCTGGTTTACGACAAGAAAATATGGGCAGCCCAATGGCCGGTGATCATGGAAAACGTGATCAACCTGGCAAAAGAGACCGGCGCAAGGCTTATATTTTTCGATAATGTTTATTCCTACGGCCTGGTGAACGGGCCGATAAAAGAAGATACACCGTACAACCCCTGCAGCGTAAAGGGCGAAATAAGGGCGAAGATTGCCACCCGCCTGATGGACCAAGCCAAAGCCGGCGACATTAAGGCCAGCATTGCGCGCGGCGCCGACTTTTACGGAACGGAAACCAACAACGGTATTTTAGATTTGATGGTGCTCGATAAGTTCGCCAAAAAACAAAATGCGCAATGGATAGGCGATGTCAGCAAATTGCATAACTTCAGCTTTATCCCTGATATGGGGAAAGGTATGTACCTGCTTGGTCAAAGTCCCGACAGCGATAACCAGGTATGGCACATGCCAACCGCGCCACCCCTTACCGGCAAACAATTTATCGAAACGGCTGCGGGCATTTATGGCGTGCAACCCAAACATTTCGCACTTAAGAAATGGATGATGCAGGTATTCGGGCTATTTAACAAACCCGTAGCTGAAATAGTGGAGATGTATTACCAGTACGACCATGATTACCTGTTCAATAGCGATAAATTCGAGAAGGCCTTTAAAGTAAAACCGACGAGCTATGCGGATGGGATAAAGTTGATGTCGGAGACGTTGTATAAGCCGAAAATCCAGTGAGATTATCAATTAGGCACCTTACATTTAGCGTAGATTCTTTTATTTCAACCCTTGGTTCATAACCAAATCAAGATAGCCGAGGGTCCCCTTTCGCTTTTCTTTATCGTGTAAAGACGCTTTCAATGTTTCGTAATAGGCATTAATGAATAGCAATTCGTTGCCGCCATAATAAGTTAGAATTTGAGCCTTTTTTATCTTTGTCTGGTCGTAGTTCCCGACCAGTTTTTTCTTACGACCGTCCCAGGAATATTTAACGATTGTTGAATCATCCAGAAAACGTGGCCCGTAAACATAAGGCGAATCAGTCATTGGGCTTGTAAATTGATCGTAGTAAACCATTTTTATCGATAAGGGCCTTGTTTTTTGGATACTCGATTTAAGCCAGAGTACCCGCGTGTTGTACCCACCCTGGCTGTTTCCATTTGCCAGTTCATTTAAAACTGGTATCAATTTGTCGTTATCGTATTTATAGAAGAAGTAATTGAACCACCAATTGCCTGTCCCTTCATTAAAATCAAATTCATAATAAATAACTGTTTTGCCGTCGCTGTCCTTGTAATGGTGTAAACCGGGTGCAAAACGCTCATAGAAAATGTGCATAGCAATAACCTTATTACCTTTAAAAAAATACAGACAAGCATTTTCGCAATGGTCGGGGTCGCCTATGCAAATGCCATATTCATCGAAGCCATTTTTGTTTTTGCTGAAAGGGTAAAATTCTATTGGTGTAAGTCCTGGTTTGTAGGTTAAATTGATGCTTTTTTCGGTACAGGAAGCGTCAATTTTGGGATTCTTAAAAATACGAACTGCAGATTTTACATTGATGGCACCTTTACGAATAGCTTTCTTTAATGTATTCAAATCCTTTATGGATATTAGTGTATCCATTTGTTGCTGGTGTGTAAAAACAGAATCAGCGTAAAAGGCGGCTTTATTTGCAAGAGGCCCCGTTGGTAAGTGTCCAACGCTATCCAGAAAATCTTCAAGTTGTCGTTTTGTATGTTGGAGTGCTGGCATCTCCGGGGTATCTACGGTTGATGTTTTTTTTGCAGCACCTTTCATATAGACTGCTTGGTTATTAGGTTTTCTTCCGTAACCAAAGGCCGCTAACAAAAAAACTGTGAGTATGATAAGTATTATCTTCATTTCCGTCTTTTAAAACCCAAGTCGAGTTGTGACAACTGGTGTCAAATAATTGAAATAAATCGTCCGATATTCAAGTGAGGTGATTATGGCACATACCCTCTGGCGAATCTAAGCCAGCTTTTACGACCTAAGCATTGTCGCCATATTGTATTCCAATGAGCCTATCGCTGATAAATTTCACCCCGTCGGGCGAACTACAAAATTCGACGGGCGCCTTTTTATCGAAGTAAAAATTTGCTGTATTCAGCCATTCGAAAAATCTTTCCGTGGTCCCAAATGATGAGATGCCTAAGGCAATTAAACTATCCGGAATATTCTGTGTATCACCCGCCATTTGTTCAAGTTGTTACGGTAATATTAACAAAATAGATTTAAAATATCCATTGATTTTTCAATGTTCTCGTTAATATTTTCACATTCTCATCCCATTCGCCACAGCTTTATCGACATCCTATTATTTTTCAAATACACCTTGCCATTTCATCTGTACATCTCCATATCATTTTTCAAATACACCTTGCTATTTCAGCCCCACATCCGCACATTTGCACTTCGTGCGCCGTAGCTTTTATTAACCGCCGAAGCTTTTTAGCGAAGGAGGTAGCGAAGGCGTACATCTGCAGATCAAAAAATGATACAAAAAAAACCACGTACCTATATCCCTGCTGATTTAGAGATCAAATGGGAAAACCTTGAACCGCTTCTGAAAGAATTGCTCGAACGGCCGATCAACTCCGTTGAAGAGCTGGAACACTGGCTGCATGACCGCAGTGAACTGGAAGCGGCTTTGGAAGAAGATTTTGCCTGGCGCTATATCCGAATGACCTGCGATACCACCAGCGAGGAGCTGCTGCAAAAGTTTCAATACTTTGCCACCGAGATAGAACCAAAAATTGCTCCCTACGGCAACGAGTTGAACAAAAAGTTAACAGGAACCCCGTGGGCCGAAAAACTCGAGGGCGAAAAATATTTCATCTACCTGCGCGGAATCAAAAAAGCGCTGGAACTGTTTCGCGAGGAAAACATTCCTTTGCAAACAGAAATACAGGTGGAACAGCAAAAATACCAATCGATCACCGGGTCGATGTCGGTTCACATCGGCGAAAAGGAGTTTACTTTAGAACAGGCCGCTGTGTTTTTAAAAGATACCGACCGCAGCAAGCGGCAGGACGTATGGGAAAAGATAACCACCCGCCGTTTGCAGGATAAAGAGCAACTCGACAGCTTATTCGACAAACTGCGCGGGTTGCGGCATAAAGTTGCTTTGAATGCCGGTTTCGAGAATTTCAGGGATTACATGTTCCAGGCGCTGGGAAGATTTGATTACACACCCAACGATTGCTTCGCCTTCCACGATGCCATCGAAAAGGGCGTAGTACCGGTTTTAAAAGAGCAGGCGGAAAAACGCAGGGAAGCTTTAAAACTGGAGGCGTTAAAGCCCTGGGATATGGATGTCGACATTTCGGGTAAACCCGCCCTGAAACCTTTTCACAGTGGCGCCGAGCTGATCGATAAATCAATACAATGTTTCAGCAATATCAGTACCTACCTTGGTGAAAGGCTGGAAATTATGAAAGACAACCAGCTGTTTGACGTGGAAAGCCGCAAAGGCAAAGCCCCGGGAGGCTACAACTATCCCTTGTCGGAAACCGGTGCGCCCTTTATTTTTATGAACTCGGCCAATACCTTCCGCGACCTTACTACGATGGTACACGAGGGTGGGCATGCGGTTCACACTTTCCTCACTGCCGACCTGGAGCTGAACGATTTTAAACATTGCCCCAGCGAAGTGGCTGAACTGGCTTCCATGTCGATGGAGCTGATCTCTATGGACAACTGGAGCGTTTACTTTGACAACGAAGAAGACCTGAAACGCGCCAAACGCGACCAGTTGTTTGATGTATTGAAAACCCTGCCCTGGGTAGCGGTGGTCGACCGGTTCCAGCACTGGATTTACACCAACCCGGAGCATAGCGACGAAGAACGCAGGGAAGCCTGGATAAAAATATACGAAAGCTTTGGCGCGGGTTTCGCGGATTGGAGCGGGCACCCCGAAGCGGAAGCTAATCTTTGGCAAAAACAGCTGCATATTTTTGAAGTGCCATTTTACTACATCGAGTATGGCATGGCCCAATTGGGTGCAATTGCCGTATGGAAAAATTATAAACAAAACCCCGAAAAAGGCTTGCGGCAATACCTGGATGCGCTAAAGCTCGGGTACACCAAAACGATAAAGGAGATTTACGAGACCGCCGGCATTAAATTTGATTTTAGCGCGGCCTATGTGAAGGAACTCGCCGAATTCGTTAAAGGCGAAATGGACAAATTGTAAACAGCGGCGCAACTGTTTTTTGGCAGATGCGCCGCTAAAAAATCATTGAATAATACTTAGCTTGCATAAAAAAACCTACCATGGCAGAAACAACACCCGACAATTCAGTGCTTTCGCACATCACCAAACTCACCGAAAGAGAAGAGTACTTTTATGGTAAAGAAAATTTAACGGACCAGGATGTCAAAGAATTGCATAAGATAAAAATAGAGTTGGACCAGTACTGGGATTTGCTGCGCCAGCGCCGCGCTCTTCGTGATGCGGGTGAAAATCCAAACCAGGCTGAGTTGAGATCCGGTGATCAGGTCGAAAATTACGAGGAGTAATTAAGTCTAAAGTCTGAAGTCCTGTTCCGTTCTTTTTAGAAGAGCAAAGATTAAACACAATTTTTGGTTTAGATGATACCATTTTTTGAATTTCTACTGCTTCACCGGCGTTTTGTCCGAAGCCGCAGTAGAAATTCTTAGCTGAAGGGAGCGTTCCCCGCTATTATTACTTACTCCAGTCCTCTACCGTGATCACATCTGCCTGTCTCGGGAAAACCTTCGTCGTCAATACGCGATGTACTTCCTCGTCGCCATCGGCGCAACAGTCGGCAATTACGGTCAGGCGATAATCCTTGTCGGCTGCCTCGCGCAAGGTCGATAGCACTACGCCACTGGTTGCAATACCAGTCAATACCATATGCTGTACACCAAAGGCCCGTAGTACCACCTCCAGATCGCTGCCTGTAAAGGAGCTGACACGACGCTTGGTAATGATTAACTCACCTTCAACGGGTGCTATTGAAGGATGAACGGTCATGAATTGCGCCATGTCTGTATTTGCAAAGCGTTCTTTGCCTGCGGCAAAGCTTTTGTTAGTTGGGTTTATTTCGGGCGCACCCTGCCTAAAGCCTACTACTACGAAGATGACCGGTATCTTTTTGTCGCGGGCGCTTGCTATCGCTTTAGCTACGTTGCCCAGCAGCGATTCGGCCCCGGGCAGCATACCCAGAATGCCAACCTGCATGTCCATTACTAAAAGCGCGGTGTTTTGTGTCGATTCCATTTCTATTGGTTTTCGTTGTTTGATAGTTATTTTGTTTAAAGCACAATCAAGCCAGTAGGGCTTTGCTCAACGGCCGTAAAGATAGCAGTACGCCGCGTTTTTTTGTATTAATGATTTGTAAACCACCTCGCTTTTTGGGGGAATTAGAAACACTATTTTGAAGGGGCATCTTCTTTGCAGCAATGAGTGGAATTTAAAAACGGCCGCCTGAAATATCAGGCAAACGCCTTTGCATTTTAACCTCCTACCGTAATTATCTCCAATCCTGCCAACCCAATTTATAATAATAGCGAAATTTATCTCCTTAATAAAATAGCTATTCGTTGTAATAGAGCAAGTTATATCTATAGTAGCATCCGCATAGCGTTATTGATTTTATTTTTTTAAACCAAATCCCCGGTTAACAGTTATAACTAATATGAAAAGGATATTTTTAATTATAATCCCCGTATTGTTTGCTATAACGGGATTTTGCCAGGACCTTAAGCCCGTAAAACTGGACAGCGACGTGACAGTTTCATTATTCCCCGGTTATCAAAAAAAGGATACCACTAAAGAGTCGATCTATTCGGTTAATGGATTATATGGCTTCATGGTTGTTATTCGTGAACTTAATGCCAAAGATAATGCGCAGCTGAAAAAGGCGAGCGACCTCAACAAAACGCTAAAGACCTATATAAAAGGAATACAGGCACAGGAGGAAAACAGCGCCGCCGAAAACGTTCGTGATACAACTATCAGTACGCTTAAAGCCAAGGTGTTTACATTGGCAAGCAATGACGGCCAGAGCGAGGTTACTTACAGAAACTTCCTGATCCTGTACACCCGTTATGTTACCTACACGTTTGAGTATGTTTACCCGCAATCGCGCGCGGATATTGTAAAGGCTGAGTATAAAGCATTCATTTCGTCCATCAGGATTTCGCCAGGTTTAACCTGGAACGAGCAATATTTGACAAAAGCTACGGGTATGTCGTCAATAACTAAAATTGAGTTGTTTGGCGGAATTGGCGTTGCATTGATCCTGGTGATTGTCCTGGTAGTAAGAAAACGAAGCCCGGCTATTAGTTAGTGAGCGGTGAAAGGTGAAGGGTGAGTAGTGTCCGGAGGACTCCTTTGCAGAGTGTGAAAAGCACAAACTCGCTTTGAACTTAGGACTATCGACTTTTGACTTACTTCAACACACCCCGGTTCCACCCTTTTGAATGGATAAATTTCCGGCTATCAATAAACCATATCCAGATGATTGTCAGCACTACACCCATGATGGATCCCCCAACCACATCTTCAAAAAAATGCTCACTTAGGTACATGCGCGAAAAACCCACCATAACGCCATAAATAATCAGCAGCACGCTCCAGCTTTTGTTTTTTGCCAGGTAGGTGAGCAAAACGCCGGTGGCAAACGCGGTTAATGTATGCCCCGATGGAAAGCTGTTATGACTTAATATTTCCACGCCTTTAACAAAGTGCAGCTTGCCGATCTCCTTCTGAAAATACAGTTTAGGCCGGGGCGCGTCAAAAAAGAATTTCGCAGCCTGTACGCTCAGCGACGTGATGATAAATGTAGTGATCAGCAAAAAAGCAACCCGGTAATTAAACAAAGCAACTATTGCTGAAAGGATCACGATCGTCCAACCGTTGCCGAGGTCGGTGATATAAGGCTCAATTGCGTCTAAAAAATCGGTATGCCGCACGTTAACGGCGAAGTATATCTCGTCCTTCGTGTAGAGCAATTTGATCGCCAGGCAACAGGCCAGTAAGATGAGGTAAAGGATAAAAAACGGCTTAATTTGTTTTAGAACATCTTTTATACTTATATTCATCGTGCAAAATAAGCATAACCTTATTCCCTGCAAAAAAATGGTTACGTTTACAATACCTGATTAAATCATCAATTGAATGTCGAATAGTATCTTCCGTAAAAAAACAATAAAAAAAATATTAGATGATTGTGCAAGCGGTTTCAGTGATGCTGAACATTCCGGGGGCTCACACTTAAAAAAAGAGCTGAACGTAAAGGACCTCACCCTGATGGGCATCGCGGCTATAGTGGGGGCCGGGATATTTTCAACGATTGGGTTAGCCGCATTTGACGGCGGCCCGGGAGTTACCATATTATTTGTGCTAACCGCTGTCACCTGCGGGTTTTCGGCCCTGTGCTACGCTGAGTTCGCCTCGCGTATACCGGTCGCCGGTAGTGCTTATACCTATGCTTATGCTTCTTTTGGCGAATTGATAGCCTGGATCATCGGCTGGGACTTATTGATGGAATATGCTATCGGCAATATTGCCGTAGCGGTGTCATGGAGCACCTATTTTGTTAACCTGATGGAAGGTTTTCATATCCACATACCGGCCTACCTCACCATGGACTATTACTCGGCATTCACCGCCCATAGCCAGGTGGCAGATTTTACCAAAAGTCATAATCTTGCCGGTATAACTGATACTATCAGGCAGGGTGCATTAGCCTGGAACACCGCCCCCGGCTTCGGAGGCTTTAGATTGATTGCCAATATCCCTGCACTGGCGATCGTAATTGGGATCACTTACCTTGTTTACATTGGCATTCGGGAAACTAAACGGGCTACCAATGGCATGGTTATATTAAAAGTTGCCATTGTAATCGCTGTTATCGCCATCGGCTTTTTTTACGTGACCCCGGCTAACTGGCACCCCTTTTTACCGAATGGCTTTAGCGGGGTAATGAAAGGCGTTTCCGGTGTGTTTTTTGCCTATATCGGTTTCGATGCTATCTCGACGACGGCCGAGGAATGCCGCGAGCCCCAGCGCGACCTCCCGCGCGGAATGATCTATTCGCTTATCATCTGTACCGTACTTTATATTTTAATTGCACTGGTGCTTACCGGCATGGTAAGTTATAAAAACCTGAAGGTGGGCGATCCGCTCGCCTACGTATTCAACCAGGTACATTTGCCGATAATAAGCTACGTTATTTCCTTTAGCGCCGTTATCGCAACGGCTAGTGTCTTGCTCATATTCCAGTTGGGTCAACCACGTATCTGGATGAGCATGAGTAGAGATGGCCTGTTGCCAAAAATATTTTCACGGATTCATCCAAAGTATCACACCCCCTCATTTGCAACAATAGTTACGGGATTTGTGGTGGGCGTGCCGGCCCTCTTCCTTAACCTCACCATTGTTACCGACTTAACCAGCATCGGCACCTTGTTCGCTTTTGTGCTGGTTTGCGGAGGGGTACTTTTGCTGCCTAAGGAAGCTGCAAAGGCAGGCAGATTTAAATTGCCTTACATCAACTCCAAATGGATTGTACCAATCGGGTTTATTTGCTTTTCAATTTTCTTTAGAAAGGATCTGGTTGACATGTTTTCGGGAAAAGGCAGCAAAGACGATCTTCCTTTTTTCCTGTTTATCATTTTATCCACGGTATTAACTGTAGTTTGTTTCATTAAAAATTTATCGCTGATACCCGTACTTGGATTATTGAGCTGTTTTTATTTAATGACCGAGTTGGGATATACCAACTGGCTACGCTTTTTAATATGGCTGGTAGTCGGTTTGGTGATCTACATTACCTATGGTTACAAACACAGCGTGCTGGGTAAGGGGGAAAGTCCGGCTTGTTAAGCGGCGTGAGCATTTGCAGAATTGCGGTATAAGGTATCGTTAATTAACATTCTATTAATGTTCACGACGATGTTACTATGCACATTTGCATGGCTTCACATTTTGCACATAAATCACGATGAACATCACCACCATTATCGGATACATGGCCGCCCTTGGCACCACCATATCATTCCTGCCGCAGGCCGTTAAAACCATACAAACCAAAAACACTTCGGGCATTTCGTTACCGATGTACGCGCTGTTTACTTTAGGCACACTTTTTTGGCTGATCTATGGCGTGAGTATAGGCAGCTACCAGGTAAGCATAGCCAATGCCATCACCCTCATTTTCGCCAGTATTATTTTGGCTTATAAGATCAGGTATAAATAAATTGTTGGAAAGTTGGAATGTTGAAACGTTGGAATGTTGGAAGATTGGAAAGTTGGGAGGTTTGCCTTAGAACGTAACAAGTTTGGAATTTTAGAAAGTTGAAATCCTTTTTATCCCCTCCTCAACTTTGCAACATTACAACCTTTCAACATTACAACGATCAAAGCTGCATGGCAAATGACAAGCCCGGGGCGCCGTCGATATAGGTGGGCATGAGCATGGCTTTACGTCCTTTCTTGTCGGTATGGGTAAGGGCATTGCGGATATAGGGATAAACCAGGTAAGCTGCTTTGGTTGACAGAATGCCAAAGCCTGCGCCGGCAACCACATCGCTGAACCAATGGTCGCGGTTGGCCATTCTGAATATTCCAGTTGTAACCGCGCAAGTATAGCCGATTACGGTATATACAGGGGATTGATCGCCATATTCCTGCGCTAAAAACTCAGCGCCCAAAAATGCAGCCCCCGTATGACCCGAAGGGAAAGAATAATAATCAGCTTCGTTGGGGCGCAGCCTGTGGGTGGCGTGTTTCAGGCCGAGTTCCGTTACACCGAGTATAAGTCCCGACAAACCAAGTATAGCTGTTCGGTCGACAAACCTGTTTTTCCCTTCCACGCCGACCAGGTTAAGGCCATAGACCATTGCGACCGGTGTAAAAAGGAAATAGCTTTCAGCATTGCTGCTAAAATTGGGGGTGACCCGGTTATACCGGCCCTGGATATAATAGTCAAGGTTACGAATGGGCTTTACTTCAAACGATGCAAAACCATAGGCCACCAATATTGCCGGAGGAATAAGGGCAGCCGTTTTACTATGCAGCTTTTTTACCGTATCCGGGGCGGTAAATAAATCCTTTTTGATCGTATCGCCGAGGTTTTTCCTTGTTGTGTCGGTTACCTGCGCATTCGCAAATAACGCAGTAAGACACAGGCATGTAACTAAGATATTTTTCAATAGATTTTTTTTCGCAATCAACGCCAGGGCTGTTAAATTTGTTCAATAAATAAACACGTCCTTAACCCAGCGGTAATATTAAGATAAAAATCTGGAGCAATTCTGAAACACCTTGCTTTTGTGAAAGATTGCCAATATAGCTGGCTGGTCCGTTCGAACGATTCTAAAACAACGGCATTTTCATAAACAGCCAAAAGGTTTCCCCAACGTTTCAACATTTCAACCTTGCAACATTACAACATTCCGCTATTTCGCCCGCCGGATATCGACGGTCTCCGGGGCGCTCAGCATGAGGGGAACCTTTTCAACCGTAACAAAACTCAGGTCGAGGCCAAAGCCCCGTTCTTCAGAAAGGCTGGCCTTTTTTAGCAAACCGTGCAAGGTCATCATTTGCCTTTCAAAAAAGGATAAATTATTGGACCGCGAAAGTACTTTTTCGATTACTATAAACCTGAAATCGCCCACAATTTTATGCCTGTGCAACGACTTATAGGTGCTTGTAATATCAACCTCGCCTTTTTTCACCAGGTCTTCAACCACGCGCCTGAAAAGCAGGTTAATTTGTTGCTCCACCCTGAAACCCAGTTTAAAATCTACCCTTATCAGTTTATTTGGCACCAGGAAGTTCACTTCATACTCTTTTATATAGGGCTCGTCGGCAACGTCCACATGAATCAACCAGTAAATGTCAGCGCGCTTCGGTTGCTTTTGGAGGATGGAATAGATGATTTTCGATTCAACCTCTAAATCAAAGTTGGCGCTGGTCAAATAAACCAATTGCGATGCATATTTCGGCACTGTCTCATCGTCGCTAAGCTCTTTAAGTATTTCAAAATAATCGCTGATGTCGATAAACTTGACATACCTGTTGCGGATCCTCCGGGCAATATGCCAGGTCCACATCACTGTAAATAACACAAAACCGACCGACAAGGTAAACCAGCCTCCATGAACAAATTTAACCAGGTTGCCCGCCAGGAAGGAGCCTTCGATAAACAGGTATACCACCAAAAAAGTGATGACTATATAATTGGCCAGCTTTTTACGCCTTAAGAAATTGGACACAAGGATGGTGGTCATCAACATCGCCACGGTAATACTCAGACCATAGGCGGCTTCCATATGGTCGGAATGTTTGAAAAGCAGTACAACGCCCACGCATCCGGCGCATAAAAGCCAGTTGACGCTCGGCACATAGAGCTGCCCTTTTTGCACAGTTGGGTAATTGATGCGCACCTTCGGCCATAAATTTAGCCGGACGGCCTCCGCAATCAGCGTGAAAGATCCCGAAATAAGCGCCTGGCTGGCAATAATAGTGGCAACGGTAGCGATGCCAATGCCATATAGCAGGAACCAGGGCGGTATTATTTCATAAAAGGGGTTATGCTGGTCGAGGTTGATGATTTTGCCGTTATGTTGCAGCAGCCAAACCGCTTGCCCAAGGTAATTGAGCACCAGGCTGCTTTTAACATATACCCAACTGATCTGGATATTGCGGCGGCCGCAATGCCCCAGGTCCGAATACAAAGCCTCGGCGCCGGTAGTACACAAAAAAACGGCGCCCAATATGATAAAGGCATTTGGATTAGTGCTCAATAAACGATAGGCATAATAAGGATTTAAGGCTCTGATCACCGACGGCATTTGCGCCACCAAAACTACCCCCAGCACTGCCATCATGGTAAACCAAATAAACATCATGGGACCGAAGGCCCTGCCGACCAGCGACGTGCCGAATTGCTGTATTAAGAAAAGCGCGATCATAATGGCTATGACGATAGGGACCGTATGCAGGTGAGGGTAATAAGCCTGCAGCCCCTCAATCGCTGCCGAAACCGATATTGGCGGAGTAATGATCCCGTCGGCCAGCAAAGCACAGCCGCCGACCACTGCCGGTACAATGAGCCAGGGCGCGCGGCGGCGAACGAGCGAAAAGAGCGAAAATATGCCACCCTCCCCCTTGTTGTCGGCTCTTAAGGTGATAACCACATACTTTAAGGTGGTTTGAAGGGTCAAGGTCCAAAAAATACATGACACTCCGCCCAAAATAAGTATGTCGCTGATACGTTGCTGGCCGACAATTGCTTTAAACACGTATAGCGGGGATGTCCCAATGTCGCCATAAATAATTCCTAAACTTATAAGCAGGCCCGAAGCCGTTAATTTTTGAAGATTTTTATGATCAGACACTTTTTATTTGTTGTATATTTATTGAAGACCAAAATAAAGCGCGGTAGCCAAAAATAAGTTGCTATAAAAGTCAGGAATATAACGCAGGAATTTATGTTTTGTTAAATTTTGTTAAAAACATTTATAAACAGCGGCCTCGCCTTTTGCCCAAACTACTACCCAAAGCAGGCCGTACCCCAAAAATTATTTTCGCTACCCATTGGATATTCCGCCGGTAACCGCCGGTTCTTTTGGCGAGTTAAGGCCCAACCATTTCCATTCGGGCCTCGACTTTAAAACCAACCAGCGCACCGGGTACCCGGTGCACGCAGCAGCGGATGGGTATGTGTCGCGCTTGCGGGTGGAATTCGGCGGCTTCGGCAACGCCATTTACATCACCCATCCCAATGGGTACACCACCGTTTACGGGCACATTGAGCGCTTCAGCCCCGAAATGGAAAAAGCGGTGCGGGCGGCGCAATACCAGCAGCAAGGCTTTCTGGTGGATGTTCCGCTGCAGCCGCTGCAAATACAGGTATGCCAGGGCGATGTGATCGCATGGTCGGGCAATGCCGGCGCGTCTGAAGGCCCGCACCTTCACTTTGAGATAAGGGATGCGAAAACCGAGGAGACCATCAATCCGCAACTATTTGGTTTAACCATTCCTGATAAAGTGCCGCCTTCCATTTACGAAATAGGCATTTATCACCTCGGCAACGATCCGTTCACCGAAAAAACGCCCCGGGAGTTTCTGCCGGTATTGGGCAGTAACGGCAACTATCACCTGGTAAAGCCGCAGGTGATCAGCGTAAGCGGGCAAACCGGGTTCGGCATCGTCGCTAACGACCTCACCAGCGTATCGCCCAACCACAACGGCATTTATTCCGCCGAATTAAAAGTGGACGGCAAAACAGTCTACACCTTTGCTGTGGAACGTTTTGCCTTCGATCAAACCCATGCTATCAATGCGTACATCGACTATCCGGCGTTTTTAAAATCCAGGCTATGGATGCAAAAATGTTTCATCCTCCCCGGCAGCAAAATTGCGCTCTATCCGCAATCCGTTAACA
>Ga0206864_1236_pt1 | contig 15504 bp, 14 predicted proteins | sample Alteio_BWOrgCont_42_FD_152632 | JGI IMG/M metagenome (GOLD analysis project Ga0206864, IMG submission 152632) | Enriched cells from forest soil in Barre Woods Harvard Forest LTER site, Petersham, Massachusetts, United States -... | ecosystem: Environmental > Terrestrial > Soil > Temperate forest >...
TTACGATTTACGATTTACGATTTCGGAATTCGGATGTTCGATTTCGGATTTTTGAATGCCAAATGGGGAATGCGGATTGCGGAAAGCTAATGAGGAATTTCGGAATTCGGATGTTCGATTTAACCGTTGAAGATTTCGCCTTTTACGAGTTACAAACGATTCACTTGAAGGCTTTCCCCAGCAGCCAACCGCTCACTGCCCATTCACCACTGCCCATTCACCACTGCCAACTGCCAACTGCCACTCGCCACTGCCACTCGCCACTGCCACTCCCCACTGCCCACTGATACTGCCCACTGATACTGCCAACTGCCAACTGCACCAACTGACAACTGCCCTCATTCCCACCTGAACGATTTAATCGCCAGCGGGCTGATCACCAGCGTCCACAAAAGCAGCCCGCCTACGGTCAGCGGCAGCTCCCAGATATGTGTCCCTTCAAACGCGATCTTTCGTAATCCATCCACAAACAACGTAAGCGGCAGCGCATCGCAAAACAGCTGCAGCCAGTGCGGGTAATTATCCACCGGGAAAAAAAGCCCGCAAAGCAATATCTGCGGTAGCACTACGGTATTTGCAATCGGCGCGATCGAATTTTCGTTTTGCACCACCCCGCTGATGATAAACCCTATGCCCATAAAAATGCTCAGCCCAAACAAGGAAAATACCAGCATCTCCATAAAGGTTTCGGCGCCTTTTATTAGCGTGAAATCGAAAACAAAAAACCCCAGCATCACCATAATGATAAAGCTGATCACATGGAAGAAAAGCCGGCTAAACATCTCGCCCGTAATAATCGACCAACGCTTTACCGGAGTGGCCCTTAGCCGTTTCAACACCAGGTTTTTACGCAGGCTGAACAGTAGGAACGATGAACCGTAAACGCCCGCCATCAGCAGCGAAAAGCCAAGCTGGCCCGGCAGGATAAAGTCGATATTACGGTAAACACGCCCCGGCAATTTGGTCACCTTTACGCTTGCCACAGATAAATTATTGGGGAATACACCCTTGTCGACCTGCGAAATGGCCTGGTTGATCATGGTGCCCGGCAATCCCGAATTTTCCAGCGTGGAATTAGCTGTTTGCAGTTCAACGGAATAGTGAGGCAACTGGCCGGGTCCCTTATCCGCTAAAATATGCAGAATGCCGGCAATACGGTTCTTCTTCAGGTCGGCGATCTCCTCAGCGGCGGTATAGCTTTTTAACAGCTTTATGCCGGGTACGGCCTTAATCGCCTTAAATACCATGCTCCCGGTGTCGCTGCCTGCGGCCATCGCCAGTTTGCTCACAGGCGCTTTGCCGGGGTTGATGGAGCCGAAAACCACGATGAAAATGATCGGGAAAAGCAGCGAAAATACCACCGAAGTCGGGCTGCGCAACGTGGCCAGCAGGCTGTATCTTGAAATTGTGAAGGCAGCCTTAAACTGCCTGGCGGGCTTACTCATTCGGACAAATATAAACGCTGTGCGCCGGTATTTTGCATGCTCCGATCAAACCATTTTTCTTCTTCGGCTGTATTATACCCTGGCAGGCCGTACAAATTGATGATCGACCGGGCGCTGAATATAATATCAATGAGGCTTGCAATTATGAAAGTAGAAAAGTTTTATGATAAGGTATACGACTGGATGCTGCAGTACGGTCCCGGTTTTGTCGCCGGCATAGTCGTACTGTTTGTTGGCCTGTGGTTGATCAGGGTGTTTGTAAGGTGGACCCAGGGGCGCATGACCAAAAAGGAGGTTAACCCCTCCGTTCGGCCTTTCCTGATGAGCATGCTGGGCGTTGCCTTACGCATATTGTTAGTGCTGGGCGTGATGCAGATCATCGGTGTCAAAATGACCCTTTTTGCAGCATTGGTGGGTGCTTTCGGCGTGGCTGCCGGGCTGGCCCTATCCGGTACGCTCCAAAACTTTGCCAGCGGAGTGCTTATCCTGCTGCTGAAACCGTTTGTTGTTGGCGATAACATCACTACCAATGGTTTCGAGGGCGCCGTTATGGCGATACAAGTATTTTATACCACGATCAAGACATTTGATAACCGTGATGTGATCGTTCCCAACGGGCAGCTATCCAACCAGGTCATCGTCAACAGCAGCCGGGAAGGTAACCGGCGGCTCGACATCAACCTGAAGTTTACCAACAACATCGACTATAAGCAGGTGAAAGCTATCATCAACGACGCTATCGATAAATGCGAAAACATCCTTTCCACTCCCGACCGCCGCATAGGGGTAGGGGAGCTGCAGCCCGACGGCTACCTCGTAGCGGTAAACGTATGGGTAAACGCTCACGGCTTCCAGGACACAAAAATGGCCGTCCAGGAATCCATTTTGCAGGACCTGAAGGATAAAGGAGTTAAAATACCGGGAATGTAATTTTCGGTTCCCCTCTCGGAGTTTAAGTTTACCCGAAAAACCCCCACTCCTACAATGATTTTTTGGCTTGGATTTTATTTAATCTATTGAAAGTAAATGTGTTACGCGTCATGGCGAGGAACGAAGCCACCTCTACATATGCAAATCAATGTGTAAAATGTTGTAAGAACCACCTCGCCGCAAACCAATCCCGCTGATGTTCTTGTGAGTAGTCAAAAGGAATCAAAGAATCAATTGCCAGTTAGACTATTTTGCGGGTAAACTTAAACTCGGAGAGGGGTTAGGAGTATGTCTGCGGTTTTTCCGGGGATTTCGAAGGGCCAAATTTTTTTATTTGAGGATGCCGCACTTATTAACCGAACGGCATTTAAAGTTTATTTACCGGTACATTATATTTTTCACTGCCAATTGTCCAACCCATCCGTTTTTTTTAGTGCTTACCCCTTGTTATCTCATATCTCATATCTCATATCTCATATCTCATATCTCACATCCTGGCTCTTGGCTCTCGATCCGCATTATTTATGTGTGAATAGTCTTTTTAAAACCTATATTAGCATCAAAAACCAATTATGAAATACCTTTTCTTGTTAATGCTGCTGCCCTTCGCGGCCCGGGCGCAAAAAGTGACTAACCAGCGCATTTACGATACCATACCCTTCATCCCCGAGCATACCCCTGTGAGGATTGCCAAATTCGCGAAGGAACCCATCGTTACGGGCAGGGTCATCTTCCTCGGCAACAGCATCACCGAAATGGGCGACTGGAAAAAGGCCACCGGCGACACCACCGTCATCAACCGCGGCATAGGCGGCGACATCACCTACGGTATACTAAAACGGCTAAAGGATATCACCGACCGCCAGCCGTCCAAGGTATTTCTGCTTATCGGCATCAATGATATCGGTAAGGACATCCCCGATTCAGTGATCGCCGATAACGACCTTAAAATAGTGCGCGGGATCCAATCCAAATGCCCCCAAACCAAAATTTACGTGGAAAGCGTATTGCCCGTCAACTCCACCATACCCAACTTCCCCCAGCACTATGACAAGGAACAACATGTAGTGGCGCTGAATAAACTGTTAAAGGCCAATGCTGCTGAGGGCGGTTATACCTATGTAGATATATTCCATTTATTTACCGATTCCCATGGCCGCCTGAAGAGCGAGCTTACCTATGAGGGTCTGCACGTAAAACCGCCTGCTTACATAATTTGGGTTAATTATTTGAAGAAGAAGGGATATTTGTAGGCCTTTCCGGCAAGGTTGGTGACAAAAGAAAAAGCTGTTCGTTCATCAACAAGATGGACCCGGCGAATTGTTCCCCAGCCTGAAATGCTTCTTTATCTGTATTTGCGCAACCGGATATTTTAAGGTATCCGCGTAATAGTGCCTTGATCCGGGAGATTGAGCCGGACATGTGCCCGGAACTTCCTGCTCAAATTTGCGCTACAAATTATTTTCCTAAAAAAATATATTGTCCTGTTAGCTAAGTAGAAAATATATTTTATAGATTTGATAACACAAGCGGCAGCTTTTCCACTTAGCAGGCCGTAAACTATAAATCTTAACTTATTGCAGCATGAAACCTTTAGTCCTTGTTTTATTGTTTTTGTCAGGTATCCTCGCAAATGTGTATGCAGCCGGCCAGGCTCCGTTACCAAAGGCAAATTCCGACACCACTAAGCCTGTCATAAAAACAGGTATATCGCCCACCGCAGTTACTGCTACAGCGGCCGGTGGAACTCAGTCGATGGCGAAGGCGGATTCGTCAAAAGCCAAAGCCGCTGCAGTAACATGCCTCCCGCCTTCACCGCACAGGGATTGGGCCGGCGGGATTTTGATCATACTAATCATTGTTCTTTTTATCGGCGTGGCTTGGAAATCAAACCTTTTGCGGGACCCGATTGCTAATCCTGCTGCATTTATGCTGGCGGCCCAACTTACTAAATATGCCAACATTACCAACATTAACAAAATTCCCAAGCCATTCAGCCTTGCCAGGACGCAACTCGGGGTGTGGACAGTAATTATCAGCTGTACCTATGTGTATCTTGGCCTCATCCGTAACTTTTCTTTACAGGATATAACCGTTGATAGCACCATATTACTATTAATGGGGATTAGCGCAGGTACAACAGCTGCGGGAAGTGTGATCGACAGCACAGCCACGCCCGATCAACAAGGAGTTCAATATCCATCGGATAGTTTTTTTGCCGATATTTTGTCTGATCAGAACGGCATAAACATACACCGTTTCCAGAATGTCATTTGGACTATAATCGCGATGACGCTTTTTCTTGCAAAAGTTCGCTACTGCGACTGCGGCGAGTTGCCCACGCTTGATTCAACCCTGATAGCACTCACCGGCATAAGCAGCGCAACCTACCTCGGTTTAAAGATTAACGAAAATACACCGCCGGCAATACCGCCTGCTGCTCCGCCTGCGCCCGCCGCGCCTGTGCAGGGCGGGTGACCGTAATTAATTTATGCTTTCCGGAGGCGCCTTGGGTGGTGTCATTAAGTTAACGAAAAATAAGTCTTTTAACCCTCTTTGTGGCCTGCCACAGAGAGGGTGGACGAGCGAAGCAAAGTCCGGGTGAGTCAACGGAGCGCGTCAATTACCGCCAGTGGTTCCGTTAGCTTGATGAAATTGCATGCCGGAAATGCATTCAAAAAGAAAAAACTATTTTTTATATTCATAGCAAACTATCCGCAAAAAAATCCAACCCAACCCGTTATGGATACTCAGCTAACCCGCGCTGCCCTGACAGTAAATTACACCAGTGCCGCTGGCATAGCTACAGCTAACGTAAGCTATGATATGGTGGTTGATTTAGTAAATAAGCTGCAACCAGGTCTGTTTCGGGAATTTCCGCAGATAAGAAAAATTTACGCCTCGTGCCTGGTAATAGGCAACAACAGGGAGCATTGTGTGGATATCTGCATTTCGGATGAAAACCTCAATGACCTCCCGCCGTTTTTGAACTTCACTACCCATGGCGGGATTGAATTTAAAGTGCGGACGAGAATTATTAAAAATTTTAAAAATGCTGCACCGCAGGCCGCTATAGGTGGCTTTATTGGCAATATTAATACCCCGGCGTACCTCGGAACCGTCTGCTGTACGCTGTTGTCGGCTACCAATCCCGGAAATACGTACCTGCTCACGTGTAATCATGTAATGACCGGCGGATCGGTTGAAAATCCGGGGAGTACCGGTGATCATGCGATATCGTCAGACGGCGCGGACATCGGTACATGGCAACATGGTAAAATGGACAATACCATGGATGCTGCGATTATTGCTGTTGACCCGGCGACGGCCACAACGCCAAACAATACCAGCCTTCCTGTTTATATTGCCAATAGTGGCGATTGCTCCGTTACGATGGTGACGATAATGGGCGCTGTAACACCCTCGGCACAGGCTTATATAATTCATATTAACCAGCCCATGGATGTGGACTATGACGATGGTAACACACTTTCGATCGCGGGGCTGATCACCTTATCCACCACCACCAACCCGGGCAACTTTACACCGGCGACGCAAAAGGGCGATTCCGGCGCATTGGTCTGCCATTCCAATACCAATCAGCCTATAGCAATGGTTATCGGCGCGAACGATCAATTTACCTACGCGGTGCCTTTAGCCGCCGTTTTTGCTGCCTTTAATGACCTTCAACTCTCAATCGACAATTAAAAAAATAAAATGAAAAATTTATCACCCACTTTTCTCAGGAGTTTTATCGTAATTATCTCGTTCCTCATCTGTGCTAAAGCCGGGGCACAAACGCCTGCGGGCAACCCCGTTGTTGATGCGCGCATATTGGCAACGGCGATTGCCGGTGGAGCAAGCCAAAAACAAGTTATTCTAAATATCATCAATGCTAACTCACCCACCCACTATAGCGACTACAATGCGATGAGAAATGCCTTGGACCCTAAGGTTGTCACTTTTTTGGGGCTCCCTGCCGCCGATGCCGCAAGCGCGCAAATAAAATCAACCGCAATGAATGTTACCGGCAAAGTTGAAGCACAGGGAACCTCGCTGTCGCCAACGGACGGAATCGACGCCTTGTCGTCATTTATCGCCGACCGGTTTAAGCAGGAGATAGAGATCGCGTTCCTGGATACTTTGCGGGCGCGGATTTCCCGCGTTAGGGAATTAAGGAATTTGTTCCCGGCAACCTATGCCGTGCTTCAGCAGAATGATCCTTTCCAATACACATCCTTTCTTGAGACGCTGAAAGAATCGCTTAACAAAGATGTAAACAACATGCCGGATGACGTGGGGCACTTTTTGGAAACCGATCCTTACCATTTAGCCGCGACCAAACCCTGGTACATGCCGACATTGATCGTGTACCAGGACCTGTTAAATATTGTTAAAGGCCAATCGGTGGTAAGCGTTTTGGATACCTTGAACACCGGGTCGTTATTTAAGTCGATGAAGGCCGATACAACCTACAACCCCTACTTCCGGATGGTCGCGGTGTTTTCCAGGCTATTGACAAACCCCGACGCTCCATCGGCCTGGCTTACAACCAGGGCCATTTCATCGGATTTAGGACAAGACAATTTTAAGGCTTTCTGCGGCCTGCTGCTGATCAAAGAAAAGGGGGAATTACAGAAGATCAAGTTTGACAACCAGCCTCTTTATGGTCTTATCTTGACAAACTATGATTTAAATAAGTTCACCGGCCTGTATAACTGGATGCTTGACGTCGACCAAAGTCTGACGCAGCTTTTAGCCAGCTACTCCAATATAACGCTTCAATATAAGGCAAATAAGCCTATTAGCGGCTCACAGGTGATAGATTGCGGCAACGCACTGATAGCGAGCGTCGACACGGTGTTCCTCGGATTTCCTTTTGCAAGCGTCGGGGTAGCATTGTCGCCGGCGATTAAAAAAGTTCAAACTGATTTTTCAGCAAATGCCAATAATATCATGGTATTGGTAAATATAGCAGCCGACGTAAAAGATAAAAACTATGGCCTGGCGCTGGTTAGCGGGGTTAACGGAATGATAAACTACCTGCAAACAACTAACATCACCCCCAAAACGTTAGACCTGATTAGTAAATATGGAAATTTCGCTGTAGCCGTAGCCACCGCCCAAAGCTCCGCGGATATGGAGACTGCTTTGAGTTCAGCCGCATTGCCGGCAGGAAGTTACCGGATCAAAAGAAATTCCTTTTTTGATATCTCCCTGAACGCTTATGCCGGTGTTTTTGGCGGCGTGGAGTCTTTTTCAGGTTCCGTCCCGTCCAATGTGAAATCCAGCAGCGCATCCGCAGGCTTTTCCGCTCCTGTCGGACTTACTTTTAGTTGGGGAAGTACCAAAAACGATAAGCTTACAGGCTCTTCGTACACCCTGTTTTTATCAGTAGTGGATGTGGGCGCCGTTACAAGTTTCCGGCTAACACACGATGCAGCATCAACGCTGCCAAACCTCACCTGGGGAAACGTGATCGCGCCCGGCGGCTATTTTGTTTATGGCTTTAAAAATAGCCCCCTTTCATTAGGCTTCGGCGCGCAGTACGGCCCCCAGCTAAGCAGCGTATCAACTACCTCGGCTGTTACGCTTCCATCAGCATGGAGTGCCCGAATATTCTTGGCCGTGGACATTCCTGTATTTAGTTTTTTTACGAAAACGGAAAATTAGGGGGGCAGTTTGAACGCTGCTATTAAGACACACCACACCCTATAACGTAACACCGCGCCGTTTGCATGTTTGTTGTGGTCAATGTTGCGCAGATTGGGAAGGGCAAATCGGGCCGAACTGCTAAAACAGTATTTAACAGCCAACACTGCCAACATCCCATTGGCCAAACCCGGGATGTTTTTCAAAATCGAATAAGTGACAAACCCTACGCTAAGTTAAATAATTTGCGCCGCTATTAAACGCCAAATGTGCTGGTTAAACAACATTAGAAGGGCATTAAAAGCTTAAATTTCTGCATTTTAAATTTGCATGTATCAATTTTTTTACATAGTTTCATCCTAAACTTTATTTGCAGATACACCCGCACGCCGAAAAGGGTACCAAAAGAGTAGGCAGGCTTAAATCTTACACATCTTGAACAATAAATTCAATCGTTAAAGATTTTCGCATTATTTTTTTTCGGGACTACACAAGTCGCCCATACCGTAAATACACCGTTCAATTACCGTAAAACCGCCTCGGTTACCGGCGGTTTTGGCTGGTTAATTTGGTTTGGTAAAACAGTAGCAATACTGCTATGCCGAAAAAGGGATGAAGGAGCAGGCAGGCTTAAAATCTATAGTGCATTATCAATTTTTTCTGGACCCCATCTAATTTTTGATTTGTATTATGATAACAGTATCTATTGTGGAGGATGATGTTTACTACAGGAAAGCTATCGTTAGATCGCTGGAATGTGGGGAGCAGTTTTTCGTAAAAGGTATTTATTCAGATTCAGAGACGGCCCTGAAAGGGCTTGTTTACGACAGGCCTGACGTAGCGATCGTCGATGTGGGGATGCCTGGAATGACCGGGATTGAGCTTATTAAAAAGGTAAAGGCCTCACTGCCGTCCACGCAATTCCTTATACATACGGTTTACAATGATCACGAAACTATTTTTAACGCCTTGCAAGCGGGCGCCTTTGGTTACTTGCTTAAAAATGTTTCATGTGAACTTATCGCCCCTGCAGTCATTGACCTTTACAACGGTGGTTCACCAATCAGGGCAGACATAGCGCGAAAGCTTATAAAAGAACTGTTCAGCCCTGCCAAGCCGAAAAATGTTTACAAATTATCCGTCCGGGAACATGAAGTAATATACGAGCTGGCCAAAGGTAAACTGTATAAGGAGATTGCTGCCGAAATAAATATAAGTCCGTTTACAGTAAAGAACCATCTAAAAAATATCTATCGCAAAATGGATGTCCAAAACAAAGTGGAAGCCCTCAATAAATACAAGCTATTTTGGATGGATATTGCTTCATAAGTTTCTTGTTGTTAATAATTTATATAGCCCGAAAGGGCTATTTTTTCTATATCCAAGCTTTGGTAGCTTAGTGTTAAATAACGACAGCAATAAATCCCCGGACGCCGAAAAGGATAGTAAAAGAGTAGGCAAGCTTAAATCTTACACATCATGAACAAAAATTCAATCGTTAAAGATTTTCGTTTTACTTTTTTTCTGGACTACACAAATCGTTCATACCGTAAATACACCTTTTAAATACCGTAAAACTGCCGTTTGGCGACGGTTTTGACTGGTTGATCTTGATTTGGCGAAGAAACAACAATACCCTGGTGCCGAAAACGGGGAAAGAGTAGGCGGATTAAATCTTAAACTTTAAATATAATCACAGATGAACAATTCAAATTGGAAAACAACTGTCGCTGGAGTTCTGGCTGCCATCTGGACTGCTGTAGAACCTATTATTAACCCAACTGCCGGACAAACATTTAGCTGGTCGACCGAGTGGCCTCATCTTGTAGAAGCCGCGCTTATTGCTGCAGTGGGCGTCCTTGCTAAGGACTATGATATTACCGGCGCGGGTAGTACCAAGCAACGTGTTACGAGTTAGCAGGAGCTTAGCTTTAGAGTGTTTCGAATATTTAGGGACGATTTGTCTGTCTGGAAGATATCGACTTTCGGAAGCGTGAAATGGTATTGATCAACATCGGGCCCAAGATTGAGTGGCCTTTGATTCTTCGGTTGAATTTACGGCAGCCGAAATGTATGCCGAAAGTGTATGTCGATGATTGGTAATTCAATGGTTAGGAATCATTTAGCGTTGTTTTTTGGATAGGGTAAATCGTTCATACCATAGATACAGCTTTTAAATACCGTAAAACGGCATGGTTGATGGCAGTTTTGACTGGTTAATTTTGATTTGGTAAAACAGTAATAATGCCCGAGAGCCGAAAAGGGGATAAAAGAGTAGGCGGATTAAATCTTTCACATCATGATTAAAAAATTCATTATCATTTGTTTTGCATTTGCCCTGTGCTATGTAAACTGTTTCGGGCAAACCCCAGCGGTTAGTTATACCACACCAAACACCTTTACAGTTGGTTCCACAATCCCAACTCTTAGCCCTTCTCTTACTGGCCTTACAGTTACTGCCTATGGAGTAAGTCCCGGTTTGCCTGCGGGTTTGTCGTTAAATACGACGACCGGAGTAATCAGTGGAGTGCCAAGTAGTGCTAATCCCATAACAAATTACACGATTACTGCGACGACTGCAAGTGGTTCGAAGACGTTTTCTCTGACGATTACTGTTAGTAATCCTCAACCCCCGATTTTTACATATCCCTCGCCAAACACCTTTAATGTTGACACCACCATTCCGGGTCTGACGCCTACGGTTACTAGTGGTACTGTCACAACGTATTCCATTAGTCCAGTGTTGCCGGCAGGTTTATCATTGGACGCGACCACAGGTAAAATTTCGGGGACACCAACGGGGTCAAGTCCGGCGACTACTTATACGATCACAGCGACTTATGGCGCCGTGCATGGCACCTTTAACATCAGTATTACTGTCGAAGATTCAGCTGTCCCTAAAATAACTTACAATACCCCCAATATTTTTACATATGGCTTAGCTATTCCACCATTATCCCCCACTGTTACTGGAGGCGCCGTCACAAGCTACTCCATAAATCCAGTTCCACCCTCTGGACTGACATTGGATCCTTCATCAGGTGTTATCACAGGGGAACCAACGGCAGTTTTCGGGAGCACTAATTATGTTGTTACAGCAAATACTGCAGTTAACGGGAACCGATATGCTAACTTGCAAATTCAGGTCAATCCAAGCCTTCCAAGCAGCATTTACGTTCCGGCTATTGTCGATCTAACCGTTGACTCAACGATGAAAGTAATGAAACCCAGTGGCGACACAACAAACACTTATTACGCATTAAGTCCCAGTAATCCAAAATTGCCCGACGGACTAAGATTGAATCATAAAAATGGAGCAATATATGGGACGCCGATCAAAGCTTTCAAGTCACAAATCTATTCAATTGTAGCAACTCATATATCTGGCCAAATTACGAATTATACAATCAACATTACAATAGAGCCTCAACCAGATATAGTCGCTTTACCACCGACGATTTCATTTGTTGGTCAAGGTAACATTCAGCAATCATTAAATAGCGGGGCCGCTATCGCAGCGAATACCGGAATTGGAGTTGTTTATCGGCAAAACTCAAGCGAGAGGTACGGACTTTTGCATGATATTGAAATAGACTTTTCCATTAATGTGGCATCTACGGTCGATACCATTAAATCGGTAAACAATTCTCAGAATGTCGTCACCAACAAACAAGACTTTGGCAACAGTGTACTTTTGCCTCTTAATTCAGGCCAAGCCTTTTCGTTTAATTTCAAGGGATATTTCACAGGGAAAGGGGGTGATAATGGGAACTTTCGACGAAATGCAGCCCCCCTATCGCTCGGCGGCGTTTTGTCGGGATTCAATATCGCCTTCGACGGTTCAAACAGAAACTGGGAATATGACGCGTATAACGCTCCCAATAGTACAAGCACTATTTCGCCGGTTCTTGTTAAGACTTCTTTATTAAGTTTTTACGTCGGACCATTTTTTGAATTTGTTACACCGTCTAAGGCTAATAATTATGGACAAAACTCCTCTATCACATTAGGTGTGGGATATTCAGGTCGCTGGATATTGGGAGATATTCAACAGAGTACGCAAGGAACATTACGAAATGAACTATTGGGATCAACGGCAAACTCATTTAATGGAGCTGAGATAACTCTGGCCTTACGTTTCTACAATATTAAAGCGGAAGTTCATTTGCCTTTTTTTTCCAACAAAGATGGCATACCAGGCTTAACAGGGACACATCTAACAACTTTTATAGGATTTAGTGGTGGATTTCCCATTGATTTAACTAAGCCGTCCGGGCAATAGTCTATCGACCGATGGTTGTCTTATTTCCATCTTTCATATAACCAATACTCAGTCTTATTAATAACAATCATGAAATCATGTTAAAAGAAAAACGCAAAGACAATACATTTTACCTCGGAATTTGCATGGCGGGTGCCGTTTCGGCCGGTGCTTACACAGCAGGTGTTATGGATTATTTGTTAGAGGCCCTCGAGGCTTACGAACGTCATCGAGGAAAGCCGGGCTACCCGAGCCATCGTGTGGAGATTCCGGTAATGGGCGGAGCATCTGCAGGAGGAATGACCGCGATAATTACCGCAGCGGCATTACAACAGGGTATAACACCTGTCAAAGTTCCTTTAGCAAAACTTTCTGATGAATGTCCGAAAAACCTGCTTTATCATTCATGGGTTGATTTGACGAATGAAGATATGTTTTCGGTTATGCTGGAAACAAACGATATTACAGATGGGCACGTCGTATCAGCACTGAATTGTAAATTTATTGCTGAAATTGCAAAACGTGCGATGACGCCTGTAAATCCCCAAAAAATCGCCTGGAAAAAAACATTGCCATCATTCTTTTCTAAAAGACTTGAACTTTTTACCACGCTTAGCAACCTTGCCGGCTTTACCTATGATGAATTGTTTATCGCCAACAATTCCGCTAAACGGCGCCCCTATTACATGTATATTCACAATGACTTCGCTTGCTTCGAATTAACTACTGAAACAACTCCCAAAATGCATCCGGGTTGGATGCCTCTCAATATTCAAACCGGCGAAAATAGTGAAATTGCGATACAAGCTGCGATGGCTACCGGAGCGTTCCCGGTTGGGCTGAAAGCCAGGGAACTAAAACGGCCGATGGAAGTAGTAAATAAAAACCCGCTTTTTGATAAAAGAACGCTTTCGGCTATCCAAGTAAAAGAAGATCCTTATAAATCCTTGAATGTAGATGGTGGGATGATAAACAATGAACCATTCGATAAAGTCCGGGCTAGATTAATTGCAATTAGTGGACAAAGTAGTAGTGAGGACTATGAAAATTTCGAAAAGTTCAATTCTACTGTGCTAATGGTCGCTCCCTTCCCCAGCACAAAACCTACTGCGATCGGTTTCAGCGCTAAGTTGCTTAAGGTCATCGGGTTAACTTTATCAGCTATGATAAGTCAGATGCGGACAAAACCTTCGGAAATTTCTGACGCCCGAAACCCCGAATGTGCGGGTCAATTCCTAATTGATCCTTCACGTGAATTCCACGACCAGAAGGGGATTGTAGAAGTCGACATCGAGGGAGATAAGGCTATTGCATGTGGTGCATTAGGCGGATTTAGCGGGTTTTTGAATAAAGAATTCCGTGTGCATGACTATTTTTTGGGTAGATACAACTGTAAAATATTTTTGAGAGATTACTTTACCGTTCCGGATAAGGCAAAGAAAAACAATGATATTTTCCGCAATGGATATGAAGGTATTACAGACGAAAAGTATAGGTCTACAACGACAGCCAAAGGATGGCAAATCATTCCCCTTGTGGAGGAAACAGATTTTAGCTTTCCGGAAATGGTGTTTAGTTCTGGAAAAAAATGGCCACAGCAAAATTGGTCTGCGATAGAACGATTCCGCTCCGGTTTGAAAAAAAGACTGGAGGCTCTTATTCTTAATACTGTTAAAATTAAACCATTTAAGAGGTTCTTATTGTGGATAGGGACACGGCTCTTATTAAGAGGGATGCTTACAAAAGCTGTTTTAGAAACAATAAAGGAGGAGCTAAAGGTTTGGCACCTAATAAAGAATGAATAGCCTCTTTAATTGTAGCTCCTGGACGAAGGGGGGCTAGTGCAAGCGTCTAAAACGCGGGGGGAATTATATTTTATTTTTGAGAAAGTTGGGATTCTAAACTTTTCATTAGTTACTGAATTCACCAATTATTTAATTAAAGAAGAAATGAAATCCAAAAAATTCGTGGGCATTTACCTCTCCGGCCTCGGCAATGCTTTCATACATGAAACAGCCGAAAAATATGCAGACAGATTTAAAAATGAATATGACTTTCATAACCCGGAATTTGCGGCTAAGTACGAATTGCGGGTTAATCGATTTGAATATGATGAAAAAACAAACCTTGTGACAAATCGTGTTTGCGTAGAAGAAACTGTTAATGGCCAAACCACTGCAATTTATCAATTTTATGAATTTGAATATGCTCCGGTTCTGACCGAAGTTTCAAATCAAGCAATGCTTTTATAAGGTTGTTGACGTTATTTATAAAAGTTGCAGTTAAAATCGGGCCAATGTTCATGCGCTTATTTTATATCAATAAATCCGTTGGATATCCTGCAAAATTCAGGGGACAGACCTTATATCTTTTTTTCATTATTTTGGTTATTACCGTCGCCATTACCTCATTGGTACCATCTGCATTAGTAGCTATTCTTAATCTTACAACAGACTTTGCATGATTAAAAAGGCTATTGACGGAATATTCCGGGTGGGTTGACTACGGAAAAAAAGCAGCCCAAATAATAACCGACGTTACCGCACTGTTCGTGTTCTTTATCCCCGGAATTAGCGATGCTATTGTTAGCGTCGCTTGTGAGTTTGTAAGCGCCAGTGACTACCTTGAACTTGGCCTCACAAAACAGAGCATACACGGTCAATTGGATATTCTTATTGAGCGCATAGTTGCCCAGGAAGGGCCGGATGTAGAGATTTGTATGCATTGTTACAGTTTTGGGTCCCTAGTGGCGCTTGATTATCTTTTTCCTTATGGAACAGAACCTTCTGCGCGCGTACATGAATTCGTAAAGGGTTTAGTGACGATCGCTTGTCCGTTTGATTTTATCGCCGTGTATTTCCCAAAATTTTTTGAAGGCCGTCATGTTTCAAATATGGACAAATTGAAATGGATAAATGTATATTCCCTGGCAGATGCGTTAGCTTCAAATTTTCGCAAATCAGATACCGCTGGCGAAGCTGACTATTCGTTCCAAAAAAATGCACCAATACCGAAGAACATAAATTATGATGTTGCCAATATTAGAATGAATATAATGATGCAATTTGTCACGCTCGCTGCGTTACAAGCACATGGTAACTATTGGGATGGAAAAGGTGGCCAGAGTTGCCTTCGCTTGGTGATAGAAGCCATGGCAAAAGAGAATCTATTGTCATTCAAACATTCTTGATTAACGAACTTAATAATTATAGGTGA
>Ga0206864_1237_pt1 | contig 15501 bp, 15 predicted proteins | sample Alteio_BWOrgCont_42_FD_152632 | JGI IMG/M metagenome (GOLD analysis project Ga0206864, IMG submission 152632) | Enriched cells from forest soil in Barre Woods Harvard Forest LTER site, Petersham, Massachusetts, United States -... | ecosystem: Environmental > Terrestrial > Soil > Temperate forest >...
CGGTGATCAAACGCAGCCGTAACGTGGCCGATGGCATGAGCAAAGGCGTTCAGTTTTTGATGAGAAAAAATAAGATCGACGTATTAGCCGGTTTTGGAAAGCTAAAAGGCAATGGCGTAGTTGAGGTTACTGCAGCGAGCGGCGAAACGAAAGAATATTCGGCAAAACATATTGTCCTGGCCACCGGCGGCCGCTCACGCGAGCTGCCAAACCTTAAACAGGACGGCAAAAAGGTTATCGGCTACCGCCAGGCCATGGTATTACCCAAAAAGCCCGCGTCGATGATCGTTGTGGGATCCGGTGCGATAGGAATTGAGTTTGCCTATTTTTATAATGCCATCGGCACAAAAGTAACCGTGGTTGAATTTCTCGATAACATCGTTCCGCTTGAGGACGAAGAAGTTTCAAAGCAACTGGCCCGCATCCTTAAAAAGCAAGGCATCAGCATCATGACCAGCTCAAACGTGGAATCGGTCGACAGCAGCGGCGATCTTTGCAAGGTGCAGGTAAAGACTGCTACCGGCACCGAAACACTGGAAGCCGGGATCGTTTTATCGGCAGTAGGCATTTCTACTAACCTGGAAGGTATAGGCTTGGAAGAAACCGGCGTAAAGACGGACCGTGGCAAAGTGCTGGTAGATGATTTTTACCGGACCAATGTAGAAGGCATTTATGCCATCGGCGATATTGTGAAAGGACAGGCGCTGGCACACGTTGCTTCGGCAGAAGGCATTACCTGCGTGGAGAAAATTGCCGGTTTAAATCCCGAGCCGATCAACTACAACAATATACCAGGTTGTACCTATTGCTCGCCCGAAGTAGCATCAGTTGGTTACACCGAAAAGGCGGCCAAAGAAGCCGGTTATGAAATAAAAGTAGGTAAATTCCCCTACTCTGCTTCCGGAAAAGCAAGCGCGGCAGGCGCCAAGGATGGTTTTGTTAAAGTGATATTCGATGCCAAATACGGCGAATTTTTAGGCGCCCACATGCTTGGCCACAACGTTACCGAAATGCTTGCCGAAGTGGTGACGGCCCGCAAGCTGGAAGCAACCGGCCACGAGATAATTAAGTCGATCCATCCGCATCCAACCATGAGCGAGGCCGTGATGGAAGCCGCAGCTGATGCCTACGGGGAAGTAATACATTTATAAGGAAAGTTGGTCCCCAAAATTTGGGGGAGCAGTCAAAAATCCTGCAAACTGCTTAACTACAAATTGAACCACCATAATCAGCGAAAGCACAGTTCCCTCCCTGGGGGAGTCGGGAAGGGTACGGGGACAGATGCCGGTGTGCCCTCCCCACGGGTAGCTATTTTTCTCTGCGGTTAAATCTTCCCGCAAATGACCAATAATCATCTTTGAAATCCCGGAACTCCAATTTACAATAAATCGGCCTTAACCGCTCAAAATATGCTTTTGACTCCGGAGGAGTCCCCTGTTTATAGAAAACAACAACCGGAATTTAGGGCTCCATAGGAGCCTCCTCACGTTAACTATTTCCGCCAAACCTTCATTTTATTGCCTTTGTAATGTAAACGATCAACCCCAAATCGTAAATCGTAATTCGTAATTCAAACTGTCATCTTCGAAAACAGATCCCACAAAACTATCCCCGCCGATACCACAATATTAAAAGAATGCTTGGTGCCAAACTGCGGGATTTCGATGCACGCATCAATCCTGTTCATCACCTCCTGCGTCACACCATTCACCTCATTTCCGAATACCAAAGCATATTTTTCGCCGGCTGTTACCTCAAAATCCTGGAGCATGATGCTGTTTTCCGCCTGCTCCACGGCAATTATATGATATTGCCTGGCACGAAGTTCCTCAATAGCCTGCACAACCTCAGCACAATAGGTCCAGCTAACGGATTGCGTAGCCCCGAGGGCCGTTTTTTCGATTTCCCGATGAGGCGGTTGCGCCGTAATACCGCATAAGTACAGTTGCTCCACTGCAAACCCATCTGCGGTGCGGAAGATGGAGCCCACATTGTGCATGCTGCGCACATTGTCTAATACCACAACCACCGGGAACTTTTTTAGCGACTTAAACTCATCAACCGACGCCCGGTTCAATTCATCTAATTTTAATTTCCTCATATGATGTGAGATTTAAGATGGAAAAGAAGTCCGATAACTGCCTGGATTCGGAGTCAAAAAAACTGCCAACTGCCACTGCCAACTGCTTACTTCTTCAAAGCTCCCCTACCCCATTCCCTATCAGCGATTTGTAAACCGACGGCGCATAGCCGATCCTGGCAGTATAGTAATCAATAACTCCTTTACTAAAATCGTCAAATGCACTTTGTTTAACCAGCGCGATGGCGCATCCGCCAAAACCGGCGCCGGTCATCCGCGAGCCGGCGACATTTGGATTGATTTTGCTGTACTCCACTACGGTATCCAGCTCTTTACCGCTTACTTCGTATAGATCGCGCAGCGAAGCGTGAGAGGCATACATCAATTGCCCGAATTCAGCGAGGTTGTTTTCGGAAAGGACCTTTGCGGCCATTTTCACCCTGGCATTTTCTTCGATCACGTGTTTAGCCCGCTTGTAAATGAGTTCATCCTTAATAAGGTATCTATGCTGCTCAAACGTTTCCGGGCCGATATCACACAGATTGTTAATATCCAGTTCGACTTTCAAATCTGCCAAAGCGGCCTGGCATTCCTCCACGCGCTCGTTATATTTTGATTCGGCGAGCTTGCGCGGTTTGTTCGTATTAATGATGGCGAGGACATAGTCGCCCAGGTTGCTATCCACAGCCTCGTAAGCAAGCGTATCGCAGTTCAGCATCAGGGCTTTGTTTTTTTCGCCAAAGGCAACTGCAAACTGATCCATGATGCCGCAGTTAACCCCGATAAAATTATTCTCAACGTCTTTTGACAATTTTACTAGGCTCAGCTTATCATAGCCGGCATTAAATATTCCATTTAAGGCAAAAGCCGTTACCACCTCGATCGAGGCCGAAGAAGACAGACCCGAACTGATCGGAATATCGCCATAAAACAGCAGGTCCAAACCTGCCACGGGATGGCCATCCTTCAGGAAATATTCAATAATACCAAGCGGATAGTTGAACCATTTTTCACCGGTTTTGGTATAATCATCCTGAACCTTAACATCCAGGCTGTCTTCAAAGTTAAGGCTCCTGAACCGTAAAACGTTTTCATCGTTTTGCGCGACCAATAAGTATGTCCCGAATTCAATGGCACAGGGCATAACAAGTCCCCCGTTATAATCGATATGCTCGCCGATCAGGTTAACCCTGCCCGGGGAAAAGAACATATGTTCTGCAGGCTTATGGTAGATATTCTTAAATTCCTTATGCAGGCCTTCCCTCATTTTACGGTATATTGGTTCAAAAAACAAAGATTAATAAAAAATGTAAATCACACATTTATTTTTCATTTTATTTTGGGCGAAAAGCCCACATGAATAATTACCAAACCAAATTGCGATTTTGTTCTTAGACTGCGTTCCTATTCCAATCAATAAACCCTTCAAATGAAACAATACCTGGTAACCCGGATACGACTACCAGGAAACCCATGCGCTAAGCCTATGGACAGCCGGTCAGACACCTGGATTTACCTTTAGGATGAAATAAAAAATATTTGATAAAATCGGCTGCATCTTAATGATAGTGACAATCAACTGATAAAGTAAAAATGGAAAGAAAATATATAATAAACACCATAATAAATATGCCGACAAATTTTCAGGAGCTGAGAAATATTTCTTTCGTTTCACTTTTAAGGAATACTGGATATTTCGAATTGCTTGATGAAATCAGTAGTAATGAGATCAAAGAACAACTTGAAAAGTATCCTGAATGGGTTAAGCAGTGGGTAAATTATTCTAATGACAAGCGAACCAGTTCCGGGTGGTATTTTATCAAAAGTGAAATGGGGAAATACATTGTTGGATTCTATCCGCCAAATAAATATAGAACCATGGAATTCGTTGATATTGTAGAGGCCTGTTCGGTATTTATTAAAATGGAGATTGAAAGCGTTAGGATGCTTGCAGATTAATACCATCTGGCCACCGATTGTATTCATTATAGGTTCCGCGTCCTCACGCGCTGACATGTCGGCCACAGCGCGAATGCGACTCGCGCTCCGGGACAGATAGCCAGTGCTGCTCAATGTTGCATAACATCAAATATCCCGTAAAGCTCTGTGCCTGCAAATAAAATTGCGTTAGCTTTTTTTAATATTTACATTTGTATACTATGAGTTACTTAATCGTTCATCCCGATAGCAATGATAAACTAACAGCGGTTAAGGCTGTTCTAAAAGCGCTTAAAGTCGATTTTGATGAGGCGGAGACAAAGTATAACGCCGAATTTGTGGCTAAGATGGCTGAGGGAGAAGAAGATATTAAAGCCGGTAAAACAATTAAAGTGACGTTGGATGATCTATGGAAATAGAGTTTACTCAACGCGCATTTAAGGAACTGCAGGACTGGAAAAAATCTGGAAATAAAAAAATCATAAAACGCATTTCTGAACTTACCGCTTCTATCCTTGAAACCCCATTTGCCGGGATGGGGAAACCCGAGGCATTAAAATATCAGTATGCCGGAAAATGGTCAAGACGGATAAACGAGACGCACCGTTACATTTACGAAGTTAGGGGCGAAATTGTATATGTTTTCTCTCTAAAGGGACATTATGTAGATTGACTTTCCATCTACAGTATTTATCTTTTCGATATAAAACCGTTCCTCAAACCCTTACCTGCCGACTACAACCCAGTTGCGACTCGAGCCCCGAGAAGGCCCGCAGCGCTGCACTGACCGACTCGCTTTTATGGACCTTGGCTTTAGGAGGCCCTTAATAAATTTTCGATTTTTAAGATACGTTCTTCCAGGCTTTCGAAATGTTTAACACGATTTTCCAAAAGGCTAAGCTTATCAAGTAAAGGTTTCAAATCTTTTTAACTTATCCAAAAAACGCTCATTAAACTTTAATTGCTGCTCAAATTGTTTAATAGAGCCAGCCATAAAGTCTTCCAGAATTTCATTTGTTCTATCCTGTTTGATCAGCATTTCACTGATTAATTCTGTCAGATCGTCATTCCTGGCCATTTCATCAAATTTACTTGATTTAACAGATTTACAAGTTTTTACATTTAAAAAACTTAAGAAATTTAACGACAATATCCGTGACCGCACTGACGCGCCCCCCCTTCCCCAAGCGCGAATGTCGGGCAAAGGGCAAAAGCGCTCGCTTCTCGTGCTCCGCTGACGGGTAGCTTGTGAGCCTAACCACAAGGCCGGCGATAAAAATGCCATCGTCCGTTTGGAGTAAGATTTTTAATTTTTAGAACGCTAACATTTAGCTTGCTTTTTATTATTAGCAGTAAAATTACCTGTTACATCTGATTTTTTTGGACTATGAATCTTATAATCCCCTAATCCTATAAATCTTAGTTCAGACAATGGTGCAAAACATAAATTCCCCTCTTATATCTCATACCTCCAATCTCACATCTTACATCTCAACCGGCAAACAAATTTTCGTCTCGTAACACTACGAGTTACGTCTCGTTACAGTTACTGTACCCTTACGAAAATCCAATTTGCTTTCATTATTAAAACAAAACATATTTACGCCGGATTGGGGAAAACTGAATTATTAAACGATACGCGGTGATGACACCCGACACCCGGATTGGGGTAAATACCCCCAATTCCCGCACCCACGCCGGCCAGCGGGGCTGGGGGGGGGGTAAAAATGCAGGCAATTCGGTAATGTCCGCATAACGCCGGCGCGGAGGCCCGGCAAATAATCGTTCTTTGAATAGCTAAAAACCAACAAGTTGCCAAATAAATAACAGGTAGGAGAAAACGACCGGTTGCCGGTTTAGGGAGAAAATAACCAACAATAACCCTGCAAAAAAAGCAGCATTACCCCCGCATTACCCTCCCTTTAGGGGGTCCGGGGGCAAAAAAAGGCAGCATTAACATTGCATTAACCCTGCAAGAAAAAATCGGTGAAATCAAAAAATAATCGGTGAAACTAAGTGCAGCGCCTCATGAACGCCGCTGAAAAACTGAATAATCCCTGAAAAAAACACACGAAAAACACATGGTAAACACACGAAAAACACACGGTAAACACACGAAATTATACAAAAAACACACAGAATTCACACGTTGTTTCTCTGGAAGTAAAAATTTAAATATCTGATATTGAGATATTTGAGTATCTATAAATTTGTCCCTGATAGTAAAAAAAATAAATATTTCGCAAAAACACACATTCGCACACTACCCGCGCCGCAGCTTTTGACCGCCGAAGCTGGAAGCGAAGGAGATTTTCAACCGCCGTAGCTTCAGCGAGGTAGCGAAGGTGCCACTGCCACTTTCCCGATGGCTCAGGCTACGAACCAAAACAAACTGCTTCTGCTTCTGCTACTGCTATTTTCCCCATGACTCCGGCTATGAACCATGATCTATGAACCATGAACCCCCTCACATCTCACATCTAAACAACAAAGCCCCGAAGAATCACTCCCCGGAGCTCTATAAAATCTACCTGCGCGCAGCTTACATCCGCTGGCGCCAACCGGTATTAAGATTAATGTTATAAGCAGTACCGTTAATAGTTACAGTAGCCGTTCCATTGCCGTTAAACACGACGGTTCCGGTATAGCTGAAGGCGCCATGTTTTGGTGTAGAACCGGTGATAGAAATCGTAGCTGAACCACTTTCGATAAACCGTCCCGGTCTTTTAAGTGTAAGATTGGTAATCGTAATATTGATGTTGTCAGAGCCATGTTTTGCGGTATCCACTTTTGAAGCGAAGGATCCGGCCCTTTTGTACACACCATTGATCACGAAGGCGGTATCGGTCGGCAATAAACCACTTACGCCGAAAACCGAGCTGCCCGAGTTAGTGCTCGACATATTGGGGCCGCTGTAAGAACCACTATAGGTCAGGTTGCTCGACAAACTGTCCGGCTGGCTGCTGCTGTTGCAATCAACCTGGAAATTGTAGGTGAGGTTGTAGCTGTAGGTGTACTGCGAACCGGCGCTGCTTTGCCTTGAAATGGTATCAGAGCGTATGGTGCCGCACCTGAAGTGGCCAACGCCTATGTTTGCGGCATTCAAAGTGGCGTCGGAAGCCATATCGGCAACGCCGTTGGAACTGGACGACAACGCACCCGCTGCGATGTCGGCGGCGTCATCGGTAGTCATGCTTCCGCTAACGCTTGGCCCTGTATTACTATTAGGGTGAAGGCTGTTTGATTTTTGGCACGCCACTGCTCCCAACAGCAGCATGGCTAATAAGGATAATTTTACATTTTTCATAACTTTATGGTCTAATAGGGGTGTTTCCGCTTTGACTTTTTTTAATCAAAAAGGTTTAAAGGCGTAAATTCACTTTTTTTGAAAAAGTTCGTAAATTCTGCCCATTCATTTTTCTTAACTTTTCATCTCAAAATAAAAAGCTGCAACATATCGTGTTACAGCCCTTCTATTAATTTAAGTTATTTCTGCCGAAACGTCAATCGCAGCTTCTTTCGTTCCCGATGACTATCGGGATTCAGACTTTCGGCGTTCCGAACTTTCCAACTTTCGGACTTTCGGACTGCTATGTATAAAGCAAAGGGACAGGTATGAGATTTTTTGATCACATAAAGTTATATTTTTTAATTCGGTGAAACAAAAATAATCTCCGACTGCTATATGCGGTCATCCCTAAACAGGAGCCGCCAGTAATTGTGTGGAGTCAAAAGAGGTACGAATACTTCCGGGTGTAGTTAGCCACCGTCCGAGATTGTGCGTTTTCCTCTTTAATTTTTTTGAGATTGTTGTCTTTTTTATACCGAACTGTTTAATGTTTGTTTTTATATTTATGATGCTGTAAGAAACGGAAGCGGGCTCTGCTTAGGAGCAACCTGCCAGGGATATTACAGCCGGATAAAGCATATCAGCCAGGCTGTGACGCAAGTACATTGCCTGGCTGCTTGTTAATATGCTGTTCCGTGATGCCTGAAGAAAACCTTCTCTTTGAGGCCTCCTTTTGAGTGGCTTGTTCGGCCCTCTTTTTTTGTAAATAATCTTCCTGATAAAGCTGTTGCTTCAACACAACTCCGCGTGCGGCCAGGGCCAGTTTGCGGGCTACCTTAACAATAGCCTTTTTACTGTCTTTAACAGCGTGCTTGCTATAATAAGCAAACAAGACCGGTGATCTTCTGATCGCGGTCCAGGATGCTTCGACGAGCAGCGGACGCAAATGCTTGTTACATCGTGGCTGCATGCCTTTGGTCTTAATTGTATTGCCTGAACTATCTTCCCATGGACATAGACCCAGCAAACTACAGTATTCATCAGGATCTTCAAAGCGGCCAAAGTCGGCAATTTCTGCAATCAGCCCCATAGCCGTAACCGCTCCGATACCGGGAACTGAAAGTAAACATTCATAGGATTTGGCATGAAACTCCTGTATCTGCCTACGCAGCTGTTTTGTTATTTCAGAGAGTCGTTTACGCTGGTATTTCAGTTCTTCAACATGTTGCTGCAACGCAATTGTACCAGCTGCGCTTTCCAGTTCAAAATTTAACCATGCTAATGCTTTGAGCGATAATTGCTCTTTTTTAGAAACCGTTTCAGGTATTTGAATATCAAAATACATCAGGAAGCTTTTGAGCCTGTTATTGGATCTGGTCACTTCTTTGACTTTAGCTTCGCGAAGACGAAACAAACTTCGTAATTCCTGCTGATCCCGCGTGAATACATGAATGCCCTTCAGATTTCCTTTTTCCAGGTAATCGGCAATCGAACGGCTGTCATGCAGGTCGGTTTTATTCTTCTTCTGTTTATCTGTGGCCGGTATATCTGCCGCATGAACGACAATGTTTTTTATTCCCAGTTCACAAAGCTGTTCGTGAATACCGGTACCACAAAAACCAGCTTCGTAGGCTGAATGATACTGGCCTCCCGGAAAATTCCTTTGTAAATACTTCAACAACGTATCAGCGCCCGGCGGCTGCGTAAAATGACCGACCTGAATACCCAGGCTCCGGATAGTTACAGCCCATGATTTTTTGTGGACATCAAGTCCCACATAAAACTTTTGACCCTTAAAGTCGATTGGATTTTGCAGATTTGTACTAAGCATAGTGCAGTCTTTTAATTGTTAATAATTGCGAAACCTTCAGTTATCGCTACTAAATTAAAATTGCGGCTCCACTTTTGGATGACCGCCTCATACTGCGCTATGCTTTATTACATAATTACTTCCGGACTTCCCGACTTCCCGACTAATACGCCATTGAAAGCCTTACTGGGCAGAAATACTATTCAGTTCGCGAATGTCTGTTTCGTCCAATTCAAGCGTTACCGATTTCATATTTTCTTCCAAATGTTCAACGCTTGAGGTACCCGGGATCAGCAAAATATTGGGCGAATGGTTAAGCAGCCAGTTTAATGCCACCTGGTGAACGGTTGCATCGTGCTTTCCGGCAATTTGTTTGAGTATCTCCTGGCTGGCAACATTCCCGGCGTTTAACGGGAACCAAGGTATAAATGCAATATTATGAGCCTTGCAGTATTGCAGCACGTGCTCCCACTTGCGGTTATCCACACTGTACATGTTTTGTACCGAAACAACTTCGAAAAAATCCTGTGCTTTCTTAATCGTGTCCACATCCACTTCCGATAGCCCGATGTATTTTATTTTGCCTTCGCTTTGTGCCTGTTGTAAAAATTCAAAGCTTTTTTCGGCGGGCACCACCGGGTCGATACGGTGGAGTTGGTATAGATCTATTTGTTCCAGCTTCAGGCGTTTCAGGCTTCCTTCTAGTGCTTGCTGTAAATGTTCCGGCTTCGCGTTTATTGGCCATTGGTCGGGGCCGGTACGCAATAACCCACCTTTAGTGGCAATCACAAGGCCTTCGGGGTAGGGATATAAGGCCCCGGCGATCAGTTCCTCGGAAATATGCGGCCCATAACTGTCGGCGGTATCTATAAAATTAACCCCCAGTTCTACAGCACGCTGCAGTACCCTGATTGCTTCGTCCTCGTCCTTCGGCGGGCCCCAAATGCCCTTCCCGGTTATGCGCATTGCGCCATAGCCCATCCTGTTTACAGTTAGCTCGCCACCAATGGTGAAAGTTTGTTCCAATGAAACTGCTGTGTTACTCATAACTTTTTCCTTTGTTTGAAATACAACGGCAATTATACCCGATTGTTTATTTTGATTTGCCAATTTAATCTCATTTTAAAAAATTGAAAAGGGCAAATTGTGGTATATTGGCTGCCAAAAAATAACAGTTATGGCCGATCAAAATTACAGTAATCACACACGTATTGTTAAGGGCTTCCACCTTGTTTTGGGCGCCTTATTGGTATTAGGAACGATAGCCTCGCTGGTAAATGCTTACATTCAAATTTCATCACACGATGTAATATTCGGATCGGTGCTGATATCCGTTTTGTTTATATGCGCTATGCTGCTTTTTCTTTACACCAGGGAATTCCCGATAAAGGCACAGGACAGGGCTATCCGCGCGGAGGAGGGACTGCGTTATTATATTTTAACCCATAAAGCCTTTGACAGCAGGCTTAAGCTATCCCAAATTATCGCATTGCGTTTCGCCGAAGACGATGAGTTTGTGGTGCTCGCCGACCGCGCCGTACGCGAAAACTTGTCAGCCGACGAGATAAAAAAGGCCATAAAAAAATGGCGGCCTGATTATCACCGCGCATAAATAATTTACAATTTTAGATTTACGATTCGCCCGGCTGTAAACTACTGCTGCCCTTTGTCCGCCATAGCTTCTCTTGGCCCCGTAGCTAAAGCGAAGGAGGCAGCTACGGCAGAAAACTGCTACTGCAAACTGCTACTGCTACTGCTTACTGCTTACTGCAAACTTCTTACTGCAAACTTCTTACTGCAACCTGCTTACTGCAAACTGCTTACTGCAAACTGCCCACTCACCACCCACTAATTCTGCTGCGGCGGCTTCTGCGGCGGTGGCACCTTCTTTACATGCTTTTTGCTGGTGTCAACCTTCGGTTTATTATTCTGATTATACGGGTGCTGCTGATTATTTGGATTTTGGTTGCTCCCCGGCGTAGTGGCTGGCTTTTGATTTTGTTGCGCCGGCTGGTTGCTGTTAGGCGATGTTGTTACCGGCTTGCTGATAACCTGCTTTTGCTCATTCTGATTATTAACCGGCTGGTTGCCCTGCTGAACTTTCGGGGCTTGTGCATCGCCGGGAATACTTTGGCGCAGTGGCGGGCGCCCTCTGAATTGACTGCCTCCTTGATTCTGTGCAGCGCCCGGAACATTTTGCTTTGAAGGCTGACGAACCGGGGTATTTTTATTATAGGTCGCCACCTGCTTCGGGGCCGGTTTTGAGCCTGCGCTCCCCTGCTGCGGAGCAGGTTTTATAGCCGGGCGATAAATACTTAACTGGTTATTTCCCAATGCTTCACCGGGCTTTGAGCTTTGGTTTATAGTTACCTTTTGAATTTTAATGTTGGCAATATTTTCCACATCCTCAACTTTCGGCCCCCTGTTATAAACCACCGTGGTGCGGTTATTAGTGGTACTATTATTGGTGACATTGTTGGTGGTGTAGTTATTGGTAACGTTGTTAATAATAGTAGTGTGATTAATTACAGTGACGTTATTCCTTACAACATACCGGTTTACGTTGGTATTGGTGATTTGGCCGGCTGCAACAAAATTCCAATCATTATTTCGCGGCTGCCACCCGGCGTTGACCTGTCTTTGCGGAGGGACGGGAGCCCATCCGTAGTAATTGCCTGACTGACCCCAGGTTACCCACGCAGGCGCCCATTGCTGTCCTGGCTCCCATAGCCAGCCGTAGCTGTCGTCATAAAACCAGTTTCCATAGTGAAACGCCGCCCAGCCCCAGTTGTAATTTGAAGCCCAGGTCCAACCGTAGTCGCTGTAAACCCAATTGCCGTTGGTATTATATGGAACAAAGTCCGCATCCACATTGGGTTGCCAAACATATCCTTCGCCGGGGTAGTCTATCCAGTTCCCATAAGGGCTCAACTCGTCATAAAACACCTGGCTGGTTTGCGGCTGATCAGGTGGGTTTTGATCGGCATAAACCGGCTGTGGCGGAGGTGAATAAGGCTGTGCAGGCGGATATTGCTGCGGCGGGGGGGTATTGGTATAAATAACCTTTGGCGAACAAGCAGCGAGCAACGCAACGAGTGGTATGGTGGTGTAAAATATTTTGTACATGTTATTATTCTTATTTGTTTGTAAATATAAAAATATGACGAAAATAAATAAGCCTGGTTTAACAAAATCGGTAAAATGTTCTTTGGGATTTTCAAAATATCGGACTTGTGTACCGGTTACGATGCCGCATTGTTCAACGCTGAAACATTTCCATAGCATTTGTGCTTTGTTACTAAAGCCGCCGACCGCCATCGATTCTTTCCGGATAACAGAAATATTTCATAGGTTTATATCCCGGCGTTGAGACTGCAAGGTTAATTTCGGGCCGTAAGTCGTTTTAAGGTGTTGAATTCTTGTTTTTATGAAAATAAAGGAACAGGCGAAATATGTTGATAGGGAGTGGGGGGCCATGGATGCACGTTTAGTGGCATTTTTAGAAAATGGTGACCAGGAAGACCTGCACAAATTCAGGGTGCAGATAAAAAAGCTTCGCGCGATGCTATCCCTGTTCGGGCATGCGTCTAAAGAAAATACTTTGTTAAAATATTTTAAACCGGTGAGGAAAATATTCAGGGAAGCCGGCGACATACGAAATGCCCACGTGAACCTGGAATTAAGCCATCGATACCAGCTTAAGAACGAACAATTTGAATTGGGCCAACAGCAGATTATAACAGAAGGCGGAGAGGCCTTCCGAAGTAAGGGCCAGGCTTTTCTCAAAGCTATCAAGACGGCCCGAAAGCAATTGATAAAACAGCTCAAAAAGATTGACGACAGCAGGATAGCCGCTTATTATAAAACCCAGCTGGAACAAATTGCTGCCAACCTAACTGTTTCTGTCTTTAACGAGGAGATGCATACCAACCGCAAGCTTATAAAAATATTGGTGTATAACCATAAACTTGCTGAAACGGCATTAACCGGAAGCCTGCAATTCAACATTGACTACCTCGACAAGCTACAGGAAGCTATTGGCAAATGGCACGACAATTTGCTTGCGGAGCAGCTTTTTTCAACGCCGGAATTGAATGACAAAGCCATCGTAGGTAAGATTAAACGACTTAACGCGAAAGTAAAGCGGGGAATAACAACGTTAGCTGAAGACTTTTTAACGAAAGCAACTACTGTTGAACCCGCGTTAAACATCTGACCATGGGAACCGAAACAGAACGGAAGTTTTTAGTCGATCATGAAAAATGGCGGAAGCTGAAAAAGCCAAAGGGCGTACATTACCGGCAAGGCTACCTGGCCGATGATAAAAAGTTGACCTTCCGGATAAGAATAGCCGGCAGCCAGGGATTTATTACGATAAAAGGCCTGTCGACTGGGATAAGCCGCAGCGAGTTTGAATATAAGATCCCCGCTAAAGACGCAACAGAACTGCTGTCTGGTTTTGCATTGTCGGAATTAGAAAAAACGAGGTACAGGATCCGGTTTCGCGGAAAATTGTGGGAAATTGACGTGTTTGCTAATGAAAACGAGGGGTTGATAATGGCAGAAATTGAATTGGAAAGCGAGGATGAAGCCTTTGAAAAACCCGGCTGGATCACTGACGAAGTAAGCCACGACAAGCGGTATTATAATTCGTACCTGGCAAAACATCCTTTTAAAAGCTGGTAACTAAGTCCATCAATAATTTTTTGACTCAAGACCCAGGGATTTTCCACTCACCATTCACCATTCACCATCAAACGCAGTCCGGTAACTTCAAAAGGCAATCACTGCGGGTATCGTCAACGGTTTTAACATACTTGTTGCCTTCGGGGCAAACAGCAGGAACGAGGTAAAATTTATCGCCGTTTTTGTCAATTACATAGGCTTCGCCTTGCTCATCTTTTATCCAATCCTGAATTTTGGTCCGGTCGGTAACCCCGTTTACGTTGATACGTTCGTTTATCCATTCAAAATAGTCAATTGCTACGTAGGGGTAATCATATTTACCATCTTCGCGTTTGACGCAAATAATCCTTACAGCCATTTTTAATCGTTTATCGTTAATCGGGTAGGATAAAATTAGCAATAAACTATGGGCCGTCATGTCGTACTACCCTCATTTTTCATACGTAAAACTACGTATATTAGGCTGTTACAGTCACCCGAATTAATTATTCAGAAATAAATTTATTTAGAAATAATATTGGATTGATTTTTAATCGCAGGGGTCCGACGTGATCCTGAAAAATTTGAATCCAACCGGAACTACCGAGGCATTGGTAAAGCCTTTTAGGGCGAAGATGCCGATGTACTTAGGCTTCATGTCAAATTCCCGGGTGACTATTTCTCCAAAGGCGCCATTTTCGTTTTCGCCGGATGAATAAAGAAACCTGAATTTATCGCCATGTTTTTCGATCCGGAGGGCAGAATTCTTCAGGCTTTTCATTTGCTCCGGGTTATTCCTGATGGAATCAAGATAAAAAAACTGCTTATGTGCCAATTCCTCCGGTTTGCCAAAGCCATTTCCTAAGGAAGTAACAACCTGTACGTATATTTCGCTTGGCATTTTATGGCCGCCGAATTGGTCATTGAACGCCAATGACATCCGGATACTTTTCCCGGAAAAGACCGTATCCTCCAATAGCAATAGCCCTGCCTGCTGCCACTCCTGCGCCGGTATAAAATTATTTAAATGCACCTCTGCTGTAAAACAGCCAGAGGGTAGCTCCCGAAGCATGAGATTCCTGATCTCTGGTTTTGAAAACGGGCTGGGCCAGGTATCGCCTCTTAAAGTATATAGCGTCAGCTGGCCAGGAATTGAGTCTCGCTTGTTCCAATAAAGGGTATCTTTTGATTTTACGAACCAGCCATCCCGCGCGAGTGCCGCCTCGCCCGTATTTTTGAAGGTTTCAGTAAAGGCAGCAGGCAGCCTGTCATAGAATTTAAAATATGCAAGCACAACAACTACGATAAGGATGATCACAGCCGCTGCCAATCCAACTTTATTAAATTGCTGCCGGCCGGCAATCTTTGCCCCTGACACAAATCTTTCCCTGTATAGAAACCAGTATGGCAAATGACTTTCATTATCTTTTCTTTGTATCTCCGTGACATAAGGCGCGCTCAAAACGTATCGCGCCAGGGTATCAAGTGTAGCTGTGGATGGATTTTCCGGCTTTGCCGTTTCGGGCCGTAAAATAAAGATGGAATAATTCTTAACACTTTTCCAGCCAAGGAAAAGGCCCGTTTGATCTAATACCTTGTTGCAAAATATCTTCCCCTCCGTCTCCGTCATTGGCTGGTTCAGGGCCAGGCCAAAGCACTTTTTATATGCTTCTTTAAATAATGCGGCGAAGGCCAAAAAATCCAATTCGTCCATAAAAA
>Ga0206864_1238_pt1 | contig 15487 bp, 14 predicted proteins | sample Alteio_BWOrgCont_42_FD_152632 | JGI IMG/M metagenome (GOLD analysis project Ga0206864, IMG submission 152632) | Enriched cells from forest soil in Barre Woods Harvard Forest LTER site, Petersham, Massachusetts, United States -... | ecosystem: Environmental > Terrestrial > Soil > Temperate forest >...
CCCGGGGAAATAAAAAGAGCTATTGGCCAAAAACTGTTCAGAAGGAGCGCCTGTGATTGCCGACTTGTATTCGAAGATAAGGCTCTGGCCAAGACGCGGGTAGATGTTTTGCTTTGCCTGCTGGATGCTGTTTGAAAAGTCGAGGTAATAGCTAAGGTAGGTATATGAGGTATTGGCGAACATCCGCTGGAAAGGTTGCTGGAAATCTACGCCGGTGTAATAAACGTCGGTACCGGCCTGCAATGAGGTAAAATTCTTGCCTTCGCTGAAATTGAGGGGCAGCTCAAAACCCGCATGTACGTCGGTTTCGTTCCAGTAGATGTTACTCCCATTATAAAGCCCACGGCGGCTGAAATAATAATCGGCACCGCCCGATAAGTAGGGGAATAATGCGCCGTAGATGGCATCGAAGCCGAGTTCTTTATAGCCTTCGTCGCGGTTGTAAGTGAAGGACAACTGCGATTGCAGGGTGTTCAATACGTTCTCACCTGCGAGGCTGAGTGTGTAGTTGGGGTCGTTAAAGTTCGGGATGAGGCTATGGAAATTAAACAGGTGGTAGGACTTGTGGTATTTGGTGATGTGCAGCGAATCGTTTCTTACCCCGTCGAGCAAGTCGGTTGAGCTATCGCGTGTTAAAGCGCCGATACCGAAGGAGGGTAAAGCGCCGCGTGCCTCGCCCGGATCGATGACAGACCATGCAAGGTCTTTTTTATCGAGCTCGTTTACCTGGTAGCCAAAAGCGGTAAAACCAACAAAAGCAAACTTATTCGTGCCGGGGGCCGGTTCGTAATTGCCGATGGAGCCGTTGAGGTTATAGTTGTTTAATTCAGCCAGAACGCCGGTTTTGAGGCTTAATGCGAACAGGCGGTCATCAATGCCGTGGGTGGCTGAATAATACACCGTATCGTTTTTTATCAGCGGGAATACAATCGGCTGGTACGACAAGGGCAGCAAATATTTATCTTTCCCGGTTTTGATATCGATAAGGTCCAGCGTCATCTCGCCTTTCGGGGTTCGGATTGCTGCTATCAGTTGATCGTTCCCATAAAATTTCGGGTAGGTATAAAACAGGTTGCCCCTATTTGGTACGATGGCGATGAGCCTGCCTGTTGCCGCATTGAGCAAATGGATATCGCAATTGCCGTTTGTGCCCTCCTTGACCGCGACCACCATTTTTCCATCCGGGCTAAAGTCGGGCGAAAAATATTTGGTACTTTTGGTTAGCCGGCGTTCCTTGCCGCTTTGGATGTCCAATACCATCAATTCGCCGTAGTCGCGGTAATTCCAGCGCAAATCGGGGCGGTAGGCTGAATAAATGATCTTGCCATCGTGACAGGCGAAATAGGTATCCAGCGACACGCTGCGAACTGCTATCTTCCTTTCTGCATTGCCGGTTTTAACCACGAAAGCAGGGATATGATCGTAGGGGCTTTTCATATAGATAAGGGTACTGTCGTTCACATATACCGGGTATTCCCTATCGGCGATAAAATGCTGATGCTTATTAGAGATGAGGCTTCCCGCGGACTGGCTGTCAGGGTGATGCAAAGATTCATTTAAGGCGTTTCTCACGTAATCATCCATGTCAAACACCTTTTTAAAATGGTCAAAAGCATCGTTTCTGAAATGAACAAAATCCTCACCCGCATAATTTTTGATCGCTTTTTTAAATGGGAAAAAGAGCTCTTTGTAGGCAGCGGCGTCCTGCGTTACTTTTTTCCAAAAGTCGTCGCCATATTTGTCGCGCCCATAAGATACCATCATATAGCCAAGCGGGTACCAGTCGGGCGTATAATCTAAATAGGAGCCGTTGCGTATCTTGGCGTAGCTGTAATCGCGGCCGTCGGCCCACAATATCCGCATACCGTTCAAAAAATAGGGTAACCGGCCCCTACCCTGCCGGCTTACATGGGTTTCATTAAAAACGGCATCACCTTCGAAGAACCAGTTGGGGATGGCGATATCGTTTGCAACCGCCTGCCCGCCTTCGCCAAATAATATTTTCATGGCATGTGACAGACCGACGTTAAAGTTGTTGTACTGCTGCACGTGCCTGAACTCGTGTATGGCGAGCTGCTCCGGCCAGGGAAGACTGCCCAGGTCGAAGCTATTTTGCTCGGGGGTTAAATAAAATTCACTCCGGAAAGGGGCCAACCCCACATAGCCGTTGGCGATGGTGGTTTGGTTCTGCATCAAAATGCTAACCTGCTTTTGCTTATAGCCGATGGTTGGTTTGATCACATTGTTCATTTGCGCCACAATATTAGCCACCAGTCGCCCGGCGGAATCCAGCCCGACCGGAAAGATCACTTTAGCAGCCGGCATATCGATCTGCTGCCATTTAACAGAAGGCGGATTGCCGCCGAATTCCTGCGCTTGCGTGATAGTGGCAGCGGTGAGTAACAGCAGCAGTAGAATGGGGTATTTCATCGAGGCTGAAAGTAAGGATATTTGCGTTAACGTGGTTTGTGCAAAATAATGAATTTTGCCCTTTTTTGTTTTGACATGCCAGTTTGTAACGCAAAGTTTATACATGATGCTTAATCAGGATAGCTGGCAAGACTTCCATTGCGATGACCCGCCCGCCCTTAAATCCGAAACTGGCATGACAAAGCATCTCCCAAAACTTCCTACATTTGCCGGTTGTTATAAACGTACATGGCTAAGATCGCAATCAACCTGGCAACAGGTTCAATACAAAAGGAAGAATTGATCGTCGGCATCGATTTGGGCACTACCAATTCATTGGTGGCTTTCATTAATCCCGAAAAAGATCCGCAGGTAATAAACGATACCGGCAAAGGCGTGCTGGTACCTTCAGTAGTGCATTTTGGTCCCGCCGGGGAAGTTACTGTTGGCAACGAAGCGAAGGAATACCTGATCACAGATCCGCAGAATACCGTTTTTTCAGTAAAAAGGTTATTAGGTCGTTCCTACCATGATATTGAAAATTACAAAGATTTTTTCTCCTATAAAGTCATCGACGACGACACCGAAAGCCTGGTAAAAATAAAGGTGGGCGATAAATTTTATACGCCTATAGAACTTTCGAGCCTGATCTTAAAAGAACTGAAAGGGCGTGCTGAGCATGCCCTGAAAACGCCTGTAAACCGGGCGGTAATCACCGTACCGGCCTATTTTAACGATTCGCAACGCCAGGCTACCCGCGACGCCGGCAAACTGGCGGGGCTTGACGTGCTGCGTATTGTGAATGAACCAACCGCTGCCAGCCTTGCCTATGGCATCGGACTAAATCCTGAGGAAACCAAAACGATTGCTGTGTATGACCTTGGCGGGGGCACTTTTGATGTGTCCATTTTGCAGATACAGAATGGGATTTTCGAAGTGTTATCCACCAACGGCAATACCTTTTTAGGCGGCGACGATTTCGACCGGGCGATTGTGGATTACTGGATCGAAAAGAATCAACTAAACAGGGCCGAAGTGTTAGCCGACAATAAGCTGGCGCAAAAGCTACGCCTGAAAGCCGAAGAAACTAAAAAAGCGTTCGCCCACCAAAGCCTGGTGAACGATAAGATCGGCGATATATGGTGCACCCTCGACCGGAATACATTTGAACAGCTGATACTGCCCAAAGTGACTGAAACCATCGAATGCTGCAAAAATGCACTGAAAGATGCACACCTGGATATAGGCCAAATTGACGAAGTGATCATGGTGGGCGGTTCTACCCGTACTGCGCTGGTTAAAAAGATGGTGTCTGAATTTTTTGGACGCAAGGTGCATGACGAGGTAAACCCGGACGAAGTGGTTGCCCTCGGTGCAGCTATCCAGGCCGATGTGCTGGCCGGCAACCGAAGGGATATTCTGCTGCTGGATGTTACCCCGCTTTCGCTTGGTATCGAAACCATGGGCGGCCTGATGGATGTGATCATCCCACGCAACTCAAAAGTGCCTACCAAAGCCGGAAGGCAATACACCACCTCGATTGACGGGCAGGTGAATATGAAGATCGCCGTGTACCAGGGTGAGCGCGACCTGATCAAGGAAAACCGCAAACTGGCGGAGTTCGATTTAAAGGGCATACCTTCCATGCCCGCGGGTTTTCCCAAAGTGGATATTAACTTTTTGCTGAATGCCGACGGCATTTTGAAAATACAGGCGGTTGAGCTGCGCTCGGGCGTAAAGCAGGAGGTAGAAGTAAAACCTACCTACGGCATTACTGACGACCAGGTTGAACAGATGCTGCTGGACAGTATTACCCATGCCAAAGATGATGTGAGCCAGCGCATGGTTATTGAGGCCCGCACGGAAGGTGAGCAAATGGTTTATACCGTAGAGAAGTTTTTGCAGAAGAACAGCGATTTTTTATCGGAAGATGAAATTGCGCAAACAAATGTATTGGTTGCCGCATTAAAGGAAGTGTTAGGCGGCAGTGATAAAGACCAAATCCATAAAGCCATTGATACGCTGAATGAATACACCCGGCCCTTTGCCGAGCGGCTGATGGATGTGGCGATAAGCCATGCGATGAAGGGGAAAAGTGTGGGGTAGTGGTTAGAGAGTGGAGATTAGAGATTAGTCCGGAAGTCAGTAAAGTCCGAAAGAAGCTGCGACTGATATCCGCCAGCTGGCGGATAACTTGAGTTATACAGAAGTTGGGAAAATAACCAAAAGATTCACACGGAGACATATGAGGTTTTTAGAACTTCGATCTTTGATTTTTAAACATCTGCATTTTGAAAAATATAAAATCTGCCTTTTTTCTTTTGGCCATTATCCTTGTTTTCAGTCATGGGTTTTCATTTGGAAGGAATGTTCGCCCATCAAAATTTTCCGACACTACCCGCAAACCCATCGATACCGCCCGTTATGATTCGCTGATGCGGAAACTGGCTAATCACGATAAATCAGGAAAATGGCCAGTAAAACATACCCCGGTACCTTTGCCTGGCGCCATATTGCCCTATTACCGGGTGGTTGCTTATTATGGCAATATGTACTCCAAGAACATGGGGGTATTGGGCGAATACGCTCCAAAGGTGATGCTAAAAAAGCTGGAGGGCGAGGTAAAGGTTTGGGAGAAGGCTGATACGACCACGCCCGTAATGCCCGCGCTGCACTATATCTGCGTTACAGCACAGGCAGATGCCGGCAGCAACGGCCTCCATAGCCTGCGCATGCCGTTCAGCCAGATCGACAGCGTGATACACATGGCGCGGTCAATCCATGCCATTATTTTCCTTGATCTGCAGGTTGGGTATAGTACGGTTGAAAAGGAGGTGCCAAGGCTGGAGAAATACTTGCAAATGCCGGATGTACATTTAGGCATTGACCCTGAATTTTCAATGAAGGACAGCAGCGTGCCGGGCAAGAAAATTGGCACCTTTGATGCCGACGATATCAACTATGTAAGTAAATACCTGGCGGATATTGTAAAGAAATATAACCTGCCGCCAAAGATATTTATCGTGCACCGTTTCACTCAAAAAATGGTGACCAATTACCAGGATATCAAGTTACATCCCGAAGTGCAGTTTGTGATGAACATGGACGGCTGGGGCGGCGTACAACTGAAGAAGGACACCTATCACTATATTGAATGGCACGAACCGGTGCAGTTTACCGGTTTTAAGCTGTTTTACAAAAATGATCTGACGAAGGAGACGAAACGGCTATTGAGTCCGGAAGAGATATTGCATTTAACGCCGGCGCCTGTTTATATACAATACCAGTAATAGCAGTAGAAGTAGAAGTAGAAGTAGAAGTAGAAGTAGAAAACTTACGAAGTTTTAAAAACTTCGTAAGTTTCAACTTCACTTTATTTCGCCAAGGCTTCCTGCTCTCTTAGGCCTGCAATGTTATTTTTGCTGTTAAACTGATCCGTTTTCACGGCAAAATCTTCAAGAATACCAGCGATGGTATCCAAATTGTCGGATACGCGCTGGTGCATGTCGGGGAGGTCTTTTTCGAGGCGCTTATCGCCCAGGTCGATATTGTCGACTTCAATTTTTGCCAGTTTTTGTATGATAGCCTGCTGGCTGTTTTTCAGATCTTCCAGTTCATGAACGATCTTTTCCATCAGGTTGAATTTTTTTAAGGTATCCATAGTTTATTGTTGAATGGTTTTATTGTTCCATTGTTTTATTAACAACCAGGCGGCTAAAAAGTTTCGAATAGTCGCACGGGCGAAGGCGTCGTGTCGCCCCGGTTTACTATATTTAACGCAATTCATTAATTTTTCTTGTGGATAAGCAGCCTGTCGATCCGTACCGTTTATTAAGAAAATACTTTAGCGACCGTATGCCAATAAGCGATGAGGATCTGAATTATTTTTGCAGCAAATACCGTTTAAAACGCACCAAACGTAACCAGGTATTGCTAAACGCCGGGGAGGTTAACCCTTATATGTACTTTGTAAACACCGGCTGCCTGCGGGTGTACATGCTCGATCAGTCCGGGCGGGAAGCAACCCGTTTTTTGGTTACAGAGAACCGTTTCGGAACGGCATTTCCAAGCTTTATTTTGCAGGAACCCTCGATGGCCTATATTCAAAGCCTGGAGCCGTCTGAACTGCTGTATATCAATTTTACCGATTTCCGGGAGCTGACCGATAATTTCCCGGAGTGGCAGCGCGTCTATCTCCGGAATATTGAAATGGATTATATCGCTTCGATCAAACGGATCGAAAGCCTGATTACCATGAGTGCCAAAGACCGCTATAACCTGCTGCTGGAGAACGATCCGGGAATGATACAAAAGCTGCCGTCGAAGATCATAGCCGATTACCTGGGTATTTCGCAGGAAACACTTAGCCGCCTGAAATCAAAAAAGTGAAATTATTGACTTTTGTCAAATTACAGCCGCTGTATAAGCTCTTACTTTGCCCGGCAAGTATTTAACGCAATGATCAAAAAGATTTTAATATTCCTCGTAGTTATCATGCCCGCCGGTCTCATGGCCCAGGTTGGCATTGGCGAACGCACATTCCATTTCAACGACTCCCTTCGAAAACGGCCGCTCACTACCGAAGTTTGGTACCCCACCACTGACACCCGCAAGCCCGACAGCATACCGGGCTATCCGTTTAAACATCTTCCTTCCGTCTGGAATGCTGCCATCCAAAGTGGCAAACATCCGCTGATCATGATCTCACATGGAACCGGGGGTGGGCGCATGACGCTCGAGTGGCTCGCCGACGCGCTGGTGGCCGATGGGTTTATCGTAGCCGCGGTCGATCATTGGGGCAATACGTACGATAACAAAATCGCCATTGACTTTGTAACACCCTGGCAGCGTCCGCAAGACATTAGCTTTGTGCTTACCCAACTGTTAAAAAATAAAGATCTCTCGCCAGTGATCGACGGCACCCGTATCGGCGCTGCGGGCTTCTCTAAAGGCGGGTATACCGTGATTGCACTCGCCGGCGGACAGGTGAGCTTTGAGGCGCTCGATCAATTCGACCATACGCCGGAGGGTAAAAAGGAAACAACGCTGCCAGAGTTCCCCAACCTCGATAAAGTGATCGATACCGCCCATGTGGAAGCATTGTTTAAAGCCAGCCCTGATTTGATGGATAAGCGAATCAGCGCGTTTTTTGCGATGTGCCCGGCAATCGGCCAGGGATTCGTAAGCCAAGAGCAAGTGAGCCGTGTTACAGCGCCGCTTTATATAGTCGGCGCGCAAAGCGATAGCATCGCGCCGGTAAAAACCAATGCAGCCCATTACCACCAACTCATTAAAAACTCAAAGCTTTATATCGTCCCCGGCAAGGCAGGCCACTATGTTTTTTTGAATGAACCGGCGGGATCGCTTTCAAGGACTGAAAACCCTTTTATGTTTGATGATGCAACAGTCGACCGGCATAAGGTACATGAGCAGGCGGGTAAAATGGCTGTAGCATTTTTCCATTCGGTGTTGAAATAGCCTCTGACACTCGCCGCCCGATTTTATTATCGCCCCATTAACCGCGCAACATATTTTCCAATAATGTCAAATTCCAGGTTGACGATTGAACCTTGCTTAACCTGCTGCAGGTTGGTATGCTCAAAAGTATAGGGAATGATCGCAACAGAAAAGCTGTTTGCCCTGGAATTGACTACCGTTAGACTAATGCCATTGACACTAATTGACCCTTTTTCAACCGTTACATTACCCTGGATGGCTTCATATTCAAACGTATATTCCCAGCTGCCGTCTAATTCCCTGAAATCGGCACATACTGCGGTTTGGTCCACATGGCCCTGGACGATATGACCGTCAAGGCGGGCATTTAACTGCATACAACGCTCGAGGTTCACCAGGTCGCCAATATTAAGACCACCGATATTTGATTTATTTAAGGTTTCCTCGATGGCAGTTACCGTATGGGTACCATCAACAAGGGCCACAACCGTGAGGCAAACGCCGTTATGCGAAACAGACTGATCGATCTTTAACTCCGATGAGAGAGATGAAGCGACGGTGATATGTAAATTACCCTGATCGTGGCGCAGGTAAGTTACTTTTCCTAAAGTTTCGATAATTCCTGTGAACATTCGCCCCCCAGCCCCCTAAAGGGGGAGCTGAAGCGGCACAAAGCTAAAAAATAGGCGATAGTTTTGTAGGCAAGGATCTATTTTTTACAATATGCTCATAAATAGCTTCCGGTTCGCATGAGGCTTACTATTTAAAATTGCTTGGTACTTCCAGCTTTTTATTTCTTAGGTCGACGCCGCCTTCGAGGGTTGACTTTAGGTTTGCCATGTAAAACAGCCACCCGGTTTGGCATTGGATATAGAGGTTTTTCAACGGATCGCTTTCTTCGGGAATATTTTCCTGGGTTAGCTCAACAATGGAAACGTCGTTACGGCTGTAGAAGCTGACAGTGACAATACTCCCGCCCGCAAAAGTAAATTTAATAAGGTCGGTGCCATTGGCTTCCAGTATTTCGCCTTTTTCCACAGCATCATCGCCCCAGCCGTGCCAATACCATTCGTAGGTATCTTCTTTCAGGATAAATTCTTCAGGATCGCGCAGGCGGCCGGCGATGGCGCAAAATTCAGCTTTTCGTAAGAACCATTTTTCGAGACCTTCGGTGGTCGCCCATGCTTCATAAAGGCTGCGGAGATCAGTGTTATAGTCGCCCAACACTTTGAAGGAGGCCATTGGATTATCGCTCATATCTTAAAGTAATTTTATTGTTTCAAAGCTAACCATTATAGTTGTTTCATTCATTAACTTGCCTTTAAATCTTCCATCATGCCCAAACAAAGCGCAGGTATTTTACTTTACCGAAAATCCGAAGGGATACTGCAAATTTTCCTGGTGCATCCGGGCGGCCCATTCTATAAAAACAAAGACGCGGGTGCATGGTCTGTTCCCAAAGGTGAGTTTTTGGACGATGAGTACCCGCTTGCAGCGGCAAAACGCGAATTTGAGGAAGAGACAGGGCAGGCAATAGATGGCAGCTTTATTAAGCTTGATCCGGTAACCTTAAAAAGCGGGAAGACTGTGTACGCCTGGGCGGTTGAAGGCGATATTGATCACGAAACCATTTATAGCAACAGCTTCGAAATGGAATGGCCGCCTAAGTCGGGCAAAAATCAATCGTTCCCGGAGATTGACAGGGCGGGGTGGTTTAGTGCGGATGAGGCCAGGTTGAAAATAAATCCGGCGCAGGCAAAGTTGATCGACAATTTGATTGAAGTGATTGGGTAGATTGTTTTATTGTTGGAAGGTTTTACTGTTGGAAGGTTGCAATGTTGAAAAGTTGTAATGTTGGGTTTTGCCGGGTGTTTGAGCGAACGGATTTTAAAACGAGAATGTGTTCCGTCGTCACTGAAACTATTGGGGGCGGTGCGTGTGAATGGCCCGTCGGATGCCGATCTATTATTAGTAGATGGCGACACTTCTGTTGGATTGTTCTCTACTCTAATTATTTTTCCTGTTTTTGAGCCAGTTGGAAGCTTCCACTTGAGACTGTTGTGACGGCTTTATAGTAGTTTCAGCCAATAGCTTCTCCATAATAATCGCAGCTATTAAGGCCTCATCTTCCTTGCTTTGCTGCAGTGAGCCAGGTGTGAAATATTTTTTCACGAAGTGCGTGTCAAAATTTCCGGAGGTGAATGCCGGATGTTCCATCACAAATTTACCAAAACCAAGTGTGGTGATAATGCCGGTGATCTTATATTCATCTATAGCGCGGATCATGCGTTCGATGGCCTCGCCTCTATCCTTACCATAGGTAACCAATTTTGCGATCATCGGGTCGTAATAAATGGGGATTTCCATGCCCTGCTCAAAGCCATCGTCTACTCGAACTCCCGGCCCTTTTGGGGTGACGTAAGTTTGCAGCGTGCCTATGTCGGGTAAAAAATTATTGTCCGGGTCTTCGGCATAAACGCGCAGCTCTATTGCGTGCCCGCGGATTTCGAGATCCTCCTGCTTAAAGCTGATTGTCTCTCCTCTTGCAATGCGTATCTGTTCTTTCACCAGGTCGATGCCGGTTATCAATTCGGTAACCGGGTGCTCCACCTGCAGGCGCGTATTCATTTCCAGGAAGAAAAAGTTCATCTGTTCATCCATGATGAACTCAACCGTACCGGCGCCGGTATAATTTACCGAGCGGGCTACGTCAACCGCACATTTACCCATCTGCGCTCTTGTAGCCGCTGTTAAAACGGCGGATGGGGCTTCCTCGATCACCTTCTGATGGCGGCGCTGCACGGAACAGTCGCGTTCAAAAAGATGAACGATGTTGCCATGTGTATCACCCAGCACCTGTATCTCGATGTGCCTTGGGGAGGCCACATAGCGTTCGATAAATACCGAGCCATCGCCAAAAGCTGATGTGGCTTCTGACACCGCCAGGGCCATCTGTTCTTCAAACTCCGCAGCACTTTCAACAATCCTCATCCCCTTGCCCCCACCGCCGGCGGCTGCTTTTATCAAAATGGGAAAACCTACTTCAATCGCACGTTTTTTAGCGTCGTTTACATCGGTTATAGCCTCTTCAGTGCCGGGGACCATTGGGATATTATATTTCAACGCCGCTGCCTTTGCCGACAGCTTGTTGCCCATTATCTCCATGGCCTCAGGTGAGGGCCCGATCAAAATCAAGCCTGCTTCGCGCACTTTTTTCGCAAACACAGGATTTTCGCTTAAAAATCCATAACCGGGATGTATGGCTTCGGCGCCTGTTTTTTTACAGGCTGCAATGATCTTTTCGCCGTCGAGATATGATTTTACCGAGGGCGATTCGCCAATATGTACTGCCTCATCCGCATAACGCACATGCAGGGCATCACGGTCGGCATCGGAGTAAACCGCCACGGTTTTAATGCCCATTTCCCGTGCGGAGCGCATCACCCGCAGCGCTATTTCGCCGCGGTTTGCGATAAGAATTTTTTGCATGGTAACAAATGTATGAGATTAGTCCGAAAGTCCGAAAGTCCGAAAGAAGCTGCGACTAACGTCCGCCGGCTGGCGGATAATTTAAGTTATAGAGAAAGCGGATATCAGGGAGCGGGTGCAGTTTATACAAACAGGTTGGTATTTGCTGTAGTCATGCTTTCAATTAATTTTACACCGGATTCGGTTTGAGGTTGAGGTAGAAAGCGGGGCGAATTAGCTAACATTCGAACTAATAGAAACTCCGCGTGCTCGTTTTGCTCTCCGAAGGAGCCCTTCGGGCAAGATGGGAATCCCGCATAGCGGGTTTTAGTAAACGGCTTTTTGCGATATTTGAGTTACCGGATACATTAACTATTAATAAAAGTTTAATTTATGGGTATGGTAAAAAATACTTATTTTGGAAAACCGATTTAAAAACGTCTACTGGTGATAAGTCCCCGATCAATAATTAAAGCGACGATTGGTTTTACCCTCACGGTTGTGCTTGTTTTTGCCGGGAAAGCATTTGCACAGGACGAATTTGAAAAAGCATTGAACCGAAAATTCGACTCATTGCTAACCCGGGATAAAATTCAAGCCCAAACTGATATGCTTTTGCCCAATGATGCGCCGCAAACCCTTACCACACCTTCGGGCTTTGGCGGCTACGGCACTTATTTATTCGGGGCTATTGGCGGGGTGTATCCACAGGTGTACCACACCACGCCTGATTTGATAGCATCAGGTGGCATTAGTTATGGCGACCCTTTTAGGGCTGTAAATGTTGCAGCGAGTATAAATATGACAGATGTACACCATTTCAGGGATTTTTCGGCTAACTTTATCCTGAGCCGGATAATAGCTGAAGGGAGCAGTATTTCGGCCGGGGGATTGCAGCTTTTTGCCAACACACGACAATCGGACGCCCCCGGCGAAACCTATTATGTGGCCTTTAGCCATGCGATTCAATCGCTGCCATCGGAAACTGAAGGCGCTTCGAGCCTTACCTATACCATTGGTATTGGGAACGGGCGATTTTACTTGAAAAGCCCCGATGATATTGCCGCGGGCCGCGGTAGCCACGGAACGGGTGTATTTGCCAACGTTTCGTATGAAGTGTTTGAGCATGTGAACCTAATTGCCGAATGGTCGGGTGTGAACCTTGCCGTTTCAACGGGTTTCAGGCCATTTGACAATGCCCTGTCGTTTGAACTTGGTGTTGCCAATTTGACCCGGTATTCAGGCGATAAACCCGATCTGATATTTACGGTTGGTTATCCGCTGTCGTTAAGCAGGGAAAAGGAATAACCATTAAGCGATAAAAAAATGCCGGACTTTATTGTGCCGGCTTTGTATAAATTTTGCAGGTTATAGTTTGATGAAGAAATTTATCATTATTTGGATGTTTGTAACGCTTTTTTCAGGCGCGGAACTTGCTTTTGCCCAGGTGAAAAGTGATTTTTCGGACTGGAACGTCCCCCCACCCGTTCCGCCCGGAACCATCAACAAACAAACGAGTAAAAATTACATCGCAATTACGCCTCCATCCGATGTTCCCATTCCGGCACAGCCCGTCAGCGGGTCAGTGAAATTACCTGATCCGGGACCGGTAATTACAACCTTTCTAAATGTGGACGCCCCCAGCCAGCCCACGATGCCGCCAGGCTCGGTAAAAACTGATGATATACCCGATCCAACAGCGCCAAATGCGCTCAATCCACCGGAACGTCCACCAGGTGATCAGGCAGCCGACGGCGCCATCGACATGCCAAACCCACAGGCGCCCGAATTGCCGGCTTTTCCGTCGACGCCCGGTATCAGCGGCAATGATCCAAACGAAAAGACGCCAAAAATACCTGTAACTCCCGTGTTGATAAAACCGGCTGTAACAGGGAATTTTTCCGTTCAACAATTTCCATATATCATTTGGGTGATGCCAAAAATACCAGGCAATGTGCCTTTTCATCAACCAGCGGTTGGTACAGGCGTCAAATATAATAAACCAGGTAAGGCTAAAGAGCCTATAAAAAGTAATAAGAACAAGCAGTAGCACGATTTGCATTGAAAGCACTGGCCACAAAAGGGGCTGGCCAGTTTGCCGGGAAAATTGAAATGAAAAACACCTTGCCTAACATAAAGTACTATCTCACTCATCTGCTGGCGTTTTTTGCCATCCAACTGTCTATTGCCCAAACTGTCCATCACGAGTTTAAGCTAAAAAAGGGCGAAGAATATCAGCGGCAGGTGCTGATCCGGTCAAATAGCCTGCTGCAACGAGGCAGCCAAAAGCTCAGCCTGAGCACTTATTCGGACGTAACTAAGGTGTACAAAGTAAACAGCGACAATAACGGGCGGGAAACCGTAAGCATTACCGTAAATAAAATACTTGATTCAGTCAATGCCCTGAGCCATTCGGTTGAAGACGCGATCCTCGTAGCTGAAGAGGAAATCAAACAAGAGGAAATCAAGCTGGAAGAGATAAAGCAGGAAGAAATCAAACAGGAAGGGCACAAAAAGGACAAGAAAAAATAAATATAGTGCTGGGTTTATACTGCAAAATATAGGTCGATGCAATCAGTTCAACGGGCGGAAAAAAGGCAGAAGCCGCCAGCTGAAAGCTTTACACCATTGTTCCGATATCCATCTTAATGGGATTGAATCACCCAGGTTCGGACCTGCTCTTTGTCTGATTCCCGAATATGTTTAATTATCGCTATACATCTGATAGTTTGAAAATAAGACGTGCTTATGAGATAATTCTCGTCAATTCGCTTATTGCATACAAGGGAAGATTAGTTAGCCAATCTTCTTTTCTGAAATCCGACATAGATGTACGTACGGCTGTTACAGGTTTATATTTCTGGCAAAAAGATTTTAAACTTTTTGCCTGTAAATTTTCTTCCGCTTTCACTTCTATTGGGATAACCTTGCCGGCATTTTGTACCAAAAAATCTATTTCAGCAGTTCCATTTTCAGAAGACCAATAGTAGGTAGCTAAATTTTTTTGTATCACCAGTTGTTGCAATACAAATTGTTCTGTTAGCGCTCCCTTGAATTCCTCAAACACGTTATTGCCTTGCAAGAGCGTTTTAATATCTATGTCCACCATCGCTCCCAATAATCCAATATCTGCCGTGAATAACTTAAAGGCGCTAAAGTCCTCATAAGCTTTTAAAGGAATAGCTGGTTTAGATACCCTGTTTACTTTATGGATAAGGCCGCAATCAATTAGCCATGACATCGCTAATTCATAGTCTTTTGCCCTTGCCCCATGTTTTATTACCCCATAAATGAATTTTTTATTTTCCTTTGCCAATTGTGCGGGCACGGAATTCCATAACATCCTGATTCGGGGAACAATTTCGTTGGGGGCGTGTTTTGAAAAATCTTGCTCGTAGGCAGCCAGTATCCCCTTTTGGATACTTCTTACCTCGTTAAAGTCATTTTTTTTGCTAAACGAAAATACTGCCTCAGGCATTCCGCCGACATAATAATACTGCTTTAATAATTGGATATATTTTAACTTAAAGTTTTTGATTAATGACCAGTCGTTACTCTTTAAAAGCTCCAGTAAACGCGTTTCGCCCAAAGCTTCCAGGAACTCAGTAAAACTTAATGGGTGAAGATCCAAAAATTCGACCTTTCCCACCGGGAATGAGTTTTGTCTGTTCAACGCTACACCTAAAAGAGAACCTGCGGAGATAACATGATACTCGGGTGCATTTTCCTGGAAATATTTAAGGGAAGTTAATGCGCCAACTGCCTCCTGTATCTCGTCAAGGATTATCAGGGTACTATCGGGATTAATAGTTATACCTGTTTCAATTTGTAAGGCAGACACAATCCGCCGGATATCAAAATCATCCGTAAAAATATTTTTCAAGTGTTGACTGCTTTCAAAGTTTACGTAAGCACACTGGGCGTATTCCATATCGCCGAACGCTTTCATAATCCATGTCTTACCAACTTGCCTGGCTCCGCGGATTAGGAGCGGTTTGCGATTATCCGAATGCTTCCATCTAACTAATTCGTCCGTTGCTTCTCTTTTCATTCAAATCATTTTGCACAAAGTCGAATTACTTTATGCGCAAATATGCATTATTTCGAGCGACTTTTTGTATAGTTTGACATTTTTTCGAATGACTTTAGTAGC
>Ga0206864_1239_pt1 | contig 15309 bp, 11 predicted proteins | sample Alteio_BWOrgCont_42_FD_152632 | JGI IMG/M metagenome (GOLD analysis project Ga0206864, IMG submission 152632) | Enriched cells from forest soil in Barre Woods Harvard Forest LTER site, Petersham, Massachusetts, United States -... | ecosystem: Environmental > Terrestrial > Soil > Temperate forest >...
CCGCGACCATGAAAAGCTAAAACTCAGGCAACATTATGAAAACCTGCCGAAAATACTTGAAGCCGAGGGCGTCAATCCTAAAATCCCCTGGCTCTTTGATTATAAATTGGACTTCCGCTTTAAGTGACCAAAATAATTAGAGACAATAAAAAAGCTGATAGCTATCGGGACACCGCCTCACACCAAATAATTCCATCCATGTGTGTCCGCTACTTCTCCGTAACGGATGGCATCCAGTGTTTTGAGCACTTTTTGCGAGAACTCTCTTTCTTTCGGATCGATGAGGAAATATTCTTCACCATCATGGCTGATAGAACCTACCGGTGCGATCGTAGCGGCAGTACCTGCGCCAAAAGCGTCGGTAAGCTTGCCGTTTTTTGCGCCTTCCAGTATTTCAGCAACGGAAACACGGCGTTCTTCAACCGGCATGCCCCATTCGCGGGCCAGCGCTAAAACGGTATCGCGGGTTACGCCGTCTAATATGGTATCGCGGGTCGAAGGCGTGATGAGCGTGCCATCCAGTACAAACATCACGTTCGCGGCGCCCATTTCCTCTACGTATTTATGCTCTTTGGCATCGGTCCATATCATTTGGTCAAAGCCTTCTTTGGCAGCCTGGCGCGACGCAAGCATCGCCCCGCCGTAATTCCCGGCGGCTTTGGCATAACCCATGCCACCTTCGGCAGCCCTTGTAAAATTGGTTTCCACCTTCACCCGTAATATCTTTGAAAAATAGGGGCCAACAGGGCCTGTCATTACGATGTATTTATAGGTGGCCGATGGCTGTACGCCTAAAAACGGGTCGGTGGCAAACATTACCGGGCGGATATACAAGGCATGGTGGGCCTTTGAAGGGATCCACTCGCGGTCGATATCCACTACAGCGGCAATACTTTGGACGAATATTTCTTCTGGAAGCTCCGGCATGCACAGGCGTTCGGCCGATTTGTTAAAACGGATGGCGTTTTTATCGGGGCGGAAAACCGAAACCTGCCCATCGGCATGTTTGTAAGCCTTCAGTCCTTCAAAAAAAGCCTGGCCGTAGTGCAAGGCGGAAATAGCCGGGCTGAATGACATTTCGCCATAAGGGACAATCTCAAAATCTTTCCATTCACCGTCCGCATAGTCGGCCACAAACATGTGGTCCGAAAAAGTACGGCCGAAAGGTAAATTAGTAAAATCCGTTTCGTGTAAACGGGAATGCTTGCTTTTGGTGATCTTGATGTCCAGCGTCTCAGTCATGGCCCTTTGTGTTTAATTCTGAAAATGGCAAGTTACGGATTTTTTTAGTTCGACTTTCACGCGGTGTGGCAAAAGCGCGCTTTTTTTGCAAAATGGACGGTTTTTTTACAAAAGGGATATATTCCGGGTGATTAATTACCGCGCAACCTTAAACGATAATACAACAATGATAAAACCGAAATTGCTTAAATATTTCGTGGTTCTAATTCCCCACGATAATCTCCTCCACCCATCCTTTCCCCCAATTTGCAACTTCCTCGTCCGACCACAGACTTGGATAAAAGATCCTTTTTTGAAATCTCGGCGGCAAATATTTTTGCCAGTTGGTACCGCCCGTTGCCTTTATTTCTTCAGGTTCGCGGTTAAGGTAACGTACCGCCGATTTGTAGTGTACCAATGGCCAGTTCACATTTACATTCACATCCAGTTTCTTCAGTTCTGTCTCCAGTTCAGTGGTTGCTTCTCCTTTTTGTTTAAGCACTTGGTAAAGCGCATTAAAATTCGAGGCGATATTGCTTTTACCCAGTTCGATAAAAGTTTTGGCGTACTTTTTTTCGAATTGCTTTAGGGTGAGCGTTTTTTTACCGGTGGATAATTCCGTGGCGCCGTATTTCCAGTACAGGTATTCAAATTGATATTCAATGGCTGCGTTTTTCAGCTCCTCCCTTTTATCGCTGATCACCAGCCGGATAAAATCGGTAGCGAAGATCTCTATCATCCGGTACTGCCCCGATTGAAAGCCACTCGCCGGCAACAGCGACATCCGGAACTTGAGAAACTGCTCCTTTTCCATGCCGTCAACCATGATCTCGAACGACTTGGTCAGCGCCTCAAAATACCGGTTGATGCGCCGGATACGCGCAGCAAAAAAATCGGTGGACAGCGGTTGTTGATCAGTGATCTGCCTGCACTCATGCAGCGCCAGCTTAAAATAAAGCTCGGTTATTTGGTGATAAATGATAAATATCTCCTCGTCGGGAAATGGTGTTTTGGGGCTTTGCAGGCTAAGGAGGGTATCCAGGTGGATATAATCCCAATAGGTCAGGAAATCGGCATGGAGCAAGCCGTCAAGATACGAAACCATATCCTGGCCCATTGCCTCGTATTTTTCCTGCAAGCGGGCCAGCCGTTCTTCAATTTCAGGAGAGAAATTCATCGGGTAAAGGTAGCAAGATTTAGGTTTCGATTGGCAGTGGCTGCGATCGGTATTTAACCACTAACGTTTATCGTCCGCAGGTATTAAAGCTTGCAACAAGTCCTGGCGCCAGGCTTTAGCGGCAAGGTCGTAGATGCTGAAGCCTACTGCGAAATTAAAAACGCCCCATGAAAAACCGTGCAGCTCTGCCTGTTGTCTTATCCAGCTAAAGTATCGCGCTTTGGAAACCGTGTCTGCACGATTCCCCGCACCGAATTCGCCTAAAAACACTGGCCGTTTATTTTTTTTCGCCCAATCCGAAACGATATCCATAGCGTGGGTGATATCATTCTTTTCCTGTTCATTTCCCATCCATGTGGTGCCGATCCACTCGCGCGGCTTGCCCATAGGGAACCAATCTTCCCCTTGCATGGTGAAATGTATGGGGTTATAATAATGAATGGTGAGGATCAGGTAATCGTCCGCAGGCAATTGCAGGTCGTTCAACTTAAGCATCGAGTTATAAAACGCAGGCCCGGCAATAACCGCCCGGCTGGGGTTTGTTTCCCTGATGATAGCCAGTGCATCCTTAAAATAATCGTTCCAAACGGCATTGAGCTGGCCACTTGGTTCAGCCATCACTTCAAACATAACCTGTTGCGGTTCATCCCGGTAATGTGCCGACAATTGCTTCCAAAGGCTCAAAAATCTTTCGCGGTAAACCGCAGGCTCCTTCATCAGCTGCGCATCCAGGTGGTTATCGAGTATGATCGCGAGGTGGTTTTTTAATGCCTTTTTTATTGCCCAGTCTATCCTGGCTAAAAATTGCGGATCAATGGTAAATGGAGCGTCGGCGTTCATCCTCGTAACCCATTGAATAGGTAAACGGACGGCGGTAAAGCCCGCATCTTTGATCAATTTAAAATCGCTTGCCTGTAGTGTATGCCCCCAGGCCCCTTCTTTTGGGGCATCAAACGTAAAGGCGATGTTTATCGTCCTGGCCAGATAACCGTTTACCGTATAAATATCTACTGTTTTTGGCCTGCTTTTATCCATGGAATAAATAGGATAAACCGGAAAAATGAGTATTAAAGTGATCAGCAAAAGTTTCCGGCAACGATGGTACATAATGCAAAGATAACAACCAATCTATATGAGCAAAGGCGCATTCAGTGAAAGCCCCAATCAATACAAAAAAAAGGCGGACAAACTGTAAATGATTAAAATTAGAACATCACCCAACGTTTCCCCTTCGCCTTCCGATGATGCATTAAAACGGTTTATTACCTCCAAAAATCAAGAATATGAAAAAGCGATTATTAAAAATCACCTTGCTTCTGACTGTATTTGCAGCTATGGCGTCCTGCAACAAGTATGGCCAGCTTTCGGGGCAATCCGGAAACCTGGTTGCCTCATCCTACAAAGTAGCAATCAGTCAACCCGATTCCCTGCTGCTCACTACGGGCAAGTCGACGGATTCCGTAACCTGGCGCGTTATGCCTACCGGATTTGATTCGTTAGTTACCAAAAACAACGCAGCCCTTGTCTTTTTCAAAAAGGCCGGCACTTATTCAGTAAAAGCCGTTGATAAAATTTCAGGGGCCGGCACGGTTTCGATCTCAGTATCGGATTCGGTCTATCACCCAACAATCCAATATGTCTTCACACCCCTCACCGGCGACCAAATCACGCTTGTGCCGCATTATGTGGCAAGCGGCGATTCAACGTATATTTCTTTTGTCGCGCAAACCAAAAACTATTATTGCTCAACCGGTATACTACAACTTACAGACAGCCTCAAAAACAACCAGTACTTTATTAATTTTATCCGGGTGTGGCAACAAAGCCCGTGCACAATCGGCGAAACGCCGGTAGCCGCAGTGATCAACTTCACCACAAATCAGCCCGCACCTTTGCCTGCGGGTACGTTCACCTTGTCGGTTACCTTGAACGGAACGACGTATACCGGCAGCATCCAGGTTACCGCAACGACTATCAGTTTCAATTGGACGTACACATCAGGCGTTTTAATTTCACCCACGCAAATATCCCGGTGATAAAAGAACAGTTGGGTTAGTTGGGTAAAAATATTTTCATTTTTACCCAACGTTTCGATTCGGGTTTGCGTAGAGGATTTTTTGAGTAACCCCGGGTGGACAGATATTGAATGGCCTTTTCCAAAAAACAGGTTTTACGCCTTGCAAAAGCATGTGTAAATAACGACCGCACAGCCCAGGAGACTTTGTACAAGTTTTACCATGGGGATATGATGCGTGTTTGCCTGAGTTACCTCCCCGACAAAGAATTGGCCAAAGAAGCGTTTAACATGGGGTTTTTGAAGGTGTTTCAGTCGATAGGTTCTTTTGATCCGGATAAGGGCGAACTGGGTGGCTGGATACGGCGGATCATGATCAACACCGCTATCGACTTGCTGCGAAGCGAACTGAAGTTTGACCCTGTTCAGATCAGCACCATCGAAGAAAACGAAATGTTTATTTCGCCGCAGGTTTTGGAGAAACTGTATGCCGAAGACATCATCAGGGCGATCCGGAGACTTCCCCTTGCTACGCAGGCGGTTTTCAACCTGGCCCTTTTCGACGGCTTTTCGCACCAGGAGATCAGCGCCCAATTGTGTATAAGTGAAGGTACTTCCAGGTGGCATCTCTCCGAAGGCAGGAGACAGCTCAGGCAGCTGCTCGAACCCCTTTCTTCGAACGCAAAAAAGGAAAGGAGGACTAAGCCGGAATGAAGAACCATGTAAAATATTCGGAATTGTGGTCTAAAAAGCGGGCTGAACTGCCGGTTAATGCCGATGTGCAGGCAGACTGGCCCGGGATGCAATCCCTTTTAGACCAGCATTTGCCTGTCTCACCAGGTGCTGCTGTCAAAAAACCGCCTTTCAAAGGATTTGAGTTTCTGCCAACGTTGTTGGTTGCATTATCCGCCGCGGCGATGATCTATTTGGCTTCGCAGTTTTATACCCACGAAAAACACAGGCACACAGCAAAACACGCGCTGAAACCGGGTAGACTATCCAATGATTCCAACCAGGAAGCGCTAACCGTTTCGCCAGGGGGCCCGGGTAATAAGGATAGCGCCGCAGCTGCAAACAAGCCCGGAGCAAAGTCCGATAGTGCCGCCGTTAAAAGTCCATCAGGCCGAAATTCGCCGGTCTCGCTGAAAGATCAAAGCCGGCCTGGCGCCGACAGCCTGGCGCTTGTTAACGGCCGTCCGCAGGCAACCGGCGATAAAAGTGCAGGTCGGTATGCAAACAAGTTCAAGGGTAGTTCTGCGGGTTCCTTCACCCTGATCCATGGCGCCGGCCCAAATTCGAATAACAGCGGCGGAAACAAAAAGCGTTGGACCGGCAAACCAAAACTCGCCAGCCTGAACCGTGGCGTGGCTACGCCCGGCAACGGGCCAGGGGCTTCCAGCGGATCGCACCTGGAACCTGCTAAAGTCAGCGACCAGTCTGCGGGCCTGCCGGTTTTGGCAGCAACAACGCCGGCCTTCGGCCTGGATGCCGATTATCTGCGGACCTTCGCGCCACCGCAAAATTTACTTTTGGCGACGGGCTATACACTATCACCAGGTTCAGACAAACCGGGAAAAAGCAAAAACACCAAACCGCAAAAGCCATCAACGCTGGATTTGGGGGCTGTTTATCGGTGTAAATACATCCGGCAGCTTCACGCCGAAAAACCAGAATGCCAATTTTTACGGCAGCTCGCCCGTCGATTTTTACCCCGGCTTGTTTGCTTCTTTTAAACTCAATGACAGCTGGGCATTGAACGCTCAGGCCCGACTGTTCAGCCCGCAGACGGTAAGCACCACTTATACCCATGCCAATCAAAGCAATGTTGATTCCAACCAGGTGCTCAGCATTACGGCGACCCGAAAAATTTATTCGGTAAACATTCCGCTCTCGGTAGTTTACAAGCCAGGCAGCAACATTTTCCTTAAAGCCGGGCCGGTGATCAGCTTTCCGGTAAAGCAGATCGGTACCAACAGCCTGTTGCAACCGGCGGCCATTAAAACTGACAGTGCATATTATGCAAAAGTCACCTCTATTTTGAACACGACCAATTATGAGCGTGGAGTAAACTTTGGGATTTCAGTCGGCATCGGTACGAAATTTAAGCGTTGGATATTTGATGCAACCTGGCTCAACAGCATCAGCGGCTACCGCGTCTCCTCCGGTTTGGGAAGCAGCAAAACCAACAGTGGCACCCTGCAAATAGGCATCGGCTTTCAACTCGACAAGGTTAAGCCTTAAGTGTGGGCTAAAAAGCAACATTTTCGAAACTCAAGCCATATTTGCCAAAGGTGGGTATGAGCCATCAAGATCCGGCCTTCGACTGTCCATTCTTCTCATTCCGCAATCGACTCCCGATGGCTACCGGGGGAGTGCATGATGAGCGGTGAATAGTGGCGTGGTAAGTTAAGCAAGAATAATTACGGGGTTTAAAATCAGTAACCCCACTCAATTTAATCACTTAGCGCATCTGCATCCCGCACGTGCGGGACAAATCAGCGCGTCTATGTCATTTAGTTAAGAACATTATTCACGCCTCGCCCTAAATCCCTCTCCAAGAGAGAGGGATTTAGCTGCAGCTCAAAAGGATAAAGTGTTCTTTTTACTGATGTATTTTGCTTGCCTAAACGACATCGACTTGCAAATCCGTACACCTGAACATCAAGACGAAACTATTTCCTAAATACAAGATCGATGTAGGCCACCCTCCCGAGCTTCTTTTTTTTGCGGACGAGGTCCCAAGCGCTAAGACCTCCATTAAACTGGTAATAACGGATGAAGTAAGTACGTCCCTTAACAAATGCCGTATCAGGCGTAAATACCACAACGCTGTCTTTTACCCGGTAAACACCGTGCTGAACAGGTTGGAAATCTTTCATATCTGTATCAGCCGGCATCCGGAAAACGGGGATGAGGTTCTCCCAAACGTTCTGAACCGTATCCCGGCTTATTTCGCCCATGATAGATGGATCTATGCCGGTTAATGCAACTGACTTCCCGCTATCAACCAACCGGATGTGAACTGCCGGCATTTTGGACTGCCGGGAACAAGCAGACCAAAAGACCAGCAACACCCATATTGTCTTTTTCATCATTAAACAATCAACTAAGCTGATAAATATACCACATCAGGACAATCAAAATCAGAAACTAAAATATTTTTAACATAATATTTGTTTCGTACGAAAATTTTCCTACCTTTGATTCGTGATGAATATGAACGATCAAAATAAACAATTGGAGCCCACTAAATCGGAGTTGGAAATACTGCAGGTTTTGTGGGAAAACGGCCCGTCGACTGTGCGCGAAGTAAACAATGAGCTATCGAAGCAAAAGGATGTAAACTATACTACCACCCTAAAGCTGATGCAGATCATGGCCGACAAGGGCATACTCGCCCGGGACGAAAGCCAAATGAAACACATCTATCGCGTTGCCGAAGACGAGCAAAAAACAAAGGACCACCTGCTGGAAAAATTTGTGGACTCGATGTACAAAGGTTCGGCAAGCAAGCTGGTGATGCAGTTGCTGGGCAACAAAAACACATCAAAAGAAGACCTGCGAGCGATAAAAGAAATGCTGAATAAACTGGAGAAAGGTGAGTGGTGAATGGTTGAGTGGTGAAAGGTATCCGCCGCCGCTACCTCCTTCGCTGAAGCTTCGGCGATTAAAAAAAGCTATGGCGGACGAAGAAGGTGAAAAGTAAAGGATAAAATAGATTAATTTTTGTATAAAACGGACAAATTATGGAAGCAAATACATTCCTGAGCGATCATATCATAAAAGCATTGTGCAATACTTTGCTGCACTCCTTGTGGCAGGGAATCTTACTTGCCATAGTAGCAGGCGCTATCATCATTTTTACAAAAAAGGGAAGCGCTGCATATAGGTATAACCTGCTGGTATGCGCGCTGGCTTTATTTGCAGGCAGCGTGCTGTTTACTTTTATGTGGCAACTGCGCCAGCCGCAACTGCTCCACAATACAATAGCTTACCTGGCTAATACCACTGCGGCTGCACCTGTAGCTTATCCGGTTAACACTACAGCAACTAAGCCAGCTGCTATACAAATAGCTACGCCTGTTGCCCCGCAAAGTGCTAAAGAGACCGTGACCGAAACTGTGATCAACTATTTTAACAACCATTATAATGTCATCGTTTTAATATGGTTTTTAATTATCTGCGCTAAAAGTGTGCAGATGGCGGTGGGACTGCATAGCGTATTCCATTTAAAGCGGACAAAAGTTTTTAAGGTTGGTAAAGATTGGGAGAACAGGCTTTTAAAACTGGCAGCGCAACTCCATATCAAACAGGCCATCGGATTAATGGAATCGGGCATTGCAAAGGTGCCGTTGGTAATAGGCCATTTGAAACCGGTGATATTGATCCCGGTAGGGCTAATCAATTCATTGACTGCCGATGAGGTCGAAGCAATTTTAGTGCACGAGCTGGCGCATATCCGCCGCAGGGATTACCTGGTAAACCTGCTGCAAAGCTTTATGGAGATCGTTTTCTTTTTCAACCCGGCGGTTTTATGGATATCGCAGCTCATCAAAACCGAAAGGGAAAACTGCTGCGACGATATAGCGCTTGCGCAAACCAATAGCAAGGTAAATTACATTAACGCGCTGGTGAACTGCGAGGAGCATCAAGCTACGGGAGCGGCTTTTGCCATGGCATTTCCGGGCGGTAAGCATACGCTGCTTCACCGGGTAAAGCGCATGGCCAGTAACCGTAACCAGTCGCTTAATATGTTTGAAAAAACCGTGCTGGCGGTTTGCCTGGTGGCGTTCGGTTTGGGTGTATCGGCATTCGCTGCCCGTAAGGATATTAAGAAAGCTATGAAATCCATCGCTGCAGTAATTCATCACGAAGCTGCAGCACTGAATCCCAAAACAGTTCAAAACGACACCACAAAAAAGAAGCAGCCTGCGCCGGCAAATGACCTAACCGCGCTGCAGAACCGGGTGCAACAGCTTAGCCACGACACATCCAAAACCACAGGCAGCCCGGCGCTGGATGCACTGGTCCATAACGTCGATAGTTTGAAAAAAGAAAACAGCCAGGCATCAGACCAGGGCGGAAATCCATTTAAAGACGGTTTCGGCATCCGCGATACCACCTGGAAAACCCGGAACAAAACGGCAGCTAAATCAATGCATGACATTGGTATGGAGCTTTACCGCGAACGGCTGTTGACGGATACCGATCATCTGAATATCAGCCTGAATGAGCGGGAATTGATAGTCAACGGCGTGAGAATGCCCGAAGATGTACATGCAAGGATATACGCGCAATTCGGCAGGAAGCGTGAAAGTAATAATTACAGCGCCCATTATGGTTATAACTATGTCCCGTCAGATGGTCCTGAGCCTACGGGGCCCATCATCCCAGATTTTGGCGATACACTGGTTAAATATGGCGTTATAAGAGATAAGCGCCACATTCACGCAGTATTTAACAGCCAGGGGCTGATCATCAATGGGGTAAAGCAGCCGGACGACGTGTTCCGGATGCTGTTCAAAAAATATGGCGAAAACACAAATATTACTTACACCAACAATGGCTTGCCGGATACGCATATGGAGCAACAGGCGTATTGGGCCGAACAGCAAAGGAAGATCATAGACGAAATGCAGCGGGAGGGCTTTATAAACAAAGAGGTTGAACCCAGCCGGATCACAAAAACCGTTTTGGTGATAGACGAGGCACAGGATATGGATAAGGATGAATTTGACCTGGTGCTTACGCTGATAGACGAGAATGAAGAGATGAGGGTGATAGCAGTAGGTGATGATGATCAGAATATTTACCAGTTCCGGGGCTCAAGCTCAGCATATCTGCAACAACTCATTGGGTTAACCGGCGCCAAAAAATATGAGCTTGTTGAAAACTATCGAAGTAAAAGTAATATCGTTGACTTTGCAAACCAGTTTTTAACCGGTATTGCCGATAGGCTGAAAAACACACCGGGTATTGCCAAACAAACCAATGATGGTAAAATAAGCTTGACAAGCTATCGGTATGGAAACCTTATCACTCCGCTCGTAAAGGGTGTGTGTGATGCTCAGCTAGCCGGAACCACGTGCGTACTTGTTAAAACAAATGAAGAGGCATCGCAAACAGCCGGATTGATGTTGCGAAATGACATGCTAGCCAAACTTGTTCAAACGAACGACGCTTTCAATCTATATAACCTGGGCGAAATCAGATTTTTTCTCAACCTGATCAATACTGATGAACAAGGCTTTGTAATAGGCGATGAGGTGTGGAAAAATGCAGTGCGTATAGCTTCCGCAACGTTTAAAAATAGTGATAACTGGATAATTTGCGAGAACCTTATAAAGGATTTCGAAGCGACAAATAAGAAAATCAAATACAAATCGGATCTGGAGGTTTTTATACGCGAGTCTAACCTGGAAGATTTCTATCCCCGTGGCGGCGAAACGATCTTTGTTTCCACCATCCATAAAGCCAAAGGGAAAGAATTTGACAATGTTTTTTTGATGCTGGAAAATATTGGGCAAACCTCAGACGACTTTAAACGGCAGCTATATGTGGCCATCACCAGGGCCAAATGTAACCTCTTCATTCACACTAATACCGATCTTTTTGAGCATATTAAAGTAAGCAGCCTTGTACATATTGAACGCGTGGAACCGAATTTTCCACCCGCACTGTTGACTATGCATCTGACGTATAAGGATGTTAACCTCGACTATTTTTACAGGACGCAGCCTTACTTATCCACATTGATGGCAGGGAATGACCTGATTATTTCTGAAGTTGAATGCCTGAATACCAACCGACAGCCGGTCTTGAAATTTTCAAACCAATTTTCTGATCTCGTAAAAGAGCAACAGCTTAAAGGGTATAAGCTTAAAGCTGCGAAAGTAAACTTTGTGCTTTACTGGCAAAAAAAAGATACTGATATTGAAATTAAGATTGTTTTGCCGAAAGTCTACTTTGAAAGATTGAAAGCGTGACACTTAAACCGGCGGATAGAAGCAATAGATCACTATTCAACGGAAATAACTAAATTGGTACGATCAGTTAATAGTATACGATACGATCGTGATAAAAATGATTCCCATTTCCTATCCCAACTTACTGTTGCCGACGGGCAAGGAGGTGATTTTGTTAGACGGCCAAACTATAGAATTACCAAAATCGATCGTCACATTTAGACGATGGAAAGGACTGCCAATTTCAAATACGTTCGGCGGAAAGGCTTTAGTAGACTTCGACGGAATACCCATGTTCGCAGAATTGGCAATTACAAGTCTGTTCAAAAACTCTGGCTGGGAGGCCAGGTGGATCGAAACGTATGGTGCGGGCGCTACAACGCCCTACCATTTTTCAGGTTGGACCGATGGCAAACTAAATGAACAAACAGTTGATACGATACAGAATAAAAATGTTTTGACAGTTTTGAATCAGGTATTCTGCTTTAACGGGGGCACTTACTCCGGTTGTTGGGATGTAGTTGGATGGAAAAATGATCAGATCATTTTTGCCGAATCAAAAAGGACAAAAAAGGACCGCTTTAGAATTACCCAATATAACTGGCTTTCGGCTGCCTTAAAAAGCGGATTGAACCCGGATAATTTTTTGATAGTCGAATGGGGCTTTGAAAAAAGTGTCTTTTAAAACGGGCTCGAATGATAAAGCCCGTTCTCGCCCTCCGTCAGTTAGAGCGTCCTGCTTGAACCAGCGCATGGTTTAAACCAGTCAACCCCTCCCGCTCAGTTCCTCGCCGGTTCAAGCATCCTGTTTACAATAATATATTGACATGAAATGAAAATATTCCACGTATTTATTGTGCAGCGTAACGTTTCCTTCGGCGAACTTGACCTAATGAAAAAAAATTGGGTGAAGTCAGCGAGAAGCTGACCCAAATTTAGGTTCAATCCTTCCGCTCGGACCGGCGGGGAATCGTGGCACGAATCCGCCCCTTTGATTTTTTGCAACGAAAATGCCACCCCTGCATTGATAGAAATAAAAAAACATGAAAACAAATTTCAAAAAAATCACTGTAATGGGATTCCTTTCGGCAAGCGTAATTGCCGGCTGTAAAAAGGAGCAAAGCACTAATCAAGATCCGGCGTCAGCGCCGGTTAGGTACCAGGTTACGGACCGGCTGCAGGTTAACAATGAAGATGGTAAGCCGCGGCCATTTAACACCTTGCCGGTGATTAATGATGAAGCAGTAGCCCTTGGAAGTGATGCTTTAAGCCGCGAACAGGTGACCTTAAAAAACACCAGTGGCGGAGACCTTTTATTAGACGTGGTAGCTAATACCGACAAAAAACTTACCATAAACGGCAAAAAGCAAAGCGCCGATATTTACCAAAAGTATAAGGATAAGTACCTGCCTGATAATAACGGCACCAATTGGAGCTGGACCTATCAGAACCACCAGTAATTAAAATTTCAGATAAAAATAACAGCGCTCTGCACAGGGCATGGCATCGCTGCGCCTGATATTAAACGCTAATCGAATCATAAGGTGAACAAAAAAATAACGGCTTTTTTAGCCGCATGGCTGCTTATTGCCGCAACTTTTGCACAGGCCCAAACCAGATTGTCGCTGAAAGGCAAAATAACTGCACCCGATGGAAAACCGCTTGACGGTGCTACCGTCTACCTCAACCGCGCTGCAGACTCGGCATTGGTAAAGGCTTCCCTGACTGAACAGGGCGGCAATTTTGTTTTCGCTGGAATCAAGGCCGCTGATTACCGGCTTGTGGTAAGCACTGTCGGCTACAAAATTTATAAAAGCGGGTTGATCAAATTGCAAAAAGATTCGATTTTGCAGCCAATCATCCTGCAACCAAGTGAAACCAGCCTGAAGGAAGTGGCCATAACCGCAAAAAAGCCGCCGGTTGAACAGCTGATCGACCGCACGGTGGTCAACGTAAGCTCTTTACCCGGAAATGCCGGCACAACGCTGTTGGATTTGCTGGCAAAAGCGCCGGGCGTAAGCGTTGATGACAATACCATCACGCTGCAAGGCAAAAGCAGCGTGATGATTTATATTGACGATAAGCCAACTTACCTTTCGGGGGACGATCTAGCGAATTACCTAAGCGCGTTGCCGTCATCCGGTATCGACAGAATTGAACTGATGACCAACCCGCCCGCCAGGTATTACGCGGCCGGCTCGGGCGGGGTCATTAACATCCGCACCAAACGCACCAAAGAAACCGGCTTTAACGGCAACCTGAATTTGAATTATATACAAGGCGAATATACCCGGACCAACAACAGCCTTAACCTTAATTACCGGCAAAACAAGCTGAACGTATCGGCCAACGTCGGCTACACCCTGAATAACAATTATAACGCCATCAACCTAAACCGTTATTTTGACCCTGCGGTAATTACGGATATTGCCCCCGATTTCACCCAAACATCGTTCATCAAACGCCATTCCGAAAACTATAGCGGCAGGGTAAATATAGATTATTACGCCACCGATAAAACAACCTTTGGCGCAGCCTTTACCGGCCTGTTTACGCGAGGCGACAACCATACCGCCAACACGAGTCTGCTGAGCAGCACACAGGGCCAGTTAGACTCAACCATCGTGGCCAATAACGTAGATAACCGGCAGTTTAAAAATGGCAGCATCAACCTGAATTACCGGCACGATTATGATAAAAAAGGGAGTGAGTTAACCGCAGACCTGGACTACGTGACCTATCACACACAGCTCGACCAAACTTTTGCCAATAGCAGCTATTATCCGGATGGCGCGTTATATGACTATGACCTGGTTACGGGCAACCTGCCCTCAAATCTTAACATCTTTTCGGCGCGGACCGATTATAACCGTGTTCTTGCCGGCGGTCTGCAGCTTAGCGCGGGGTTGAAAAGCAGCTACACCAAAACGGACAACCTCGCCGATTACTTCGATACCTACCAGGGAATAACCACACCCGACTACAACGAAACCAATCATTTCCTGTATAGCGAGAACATTAACGCGGCCTACGTAAATGCATCAAGAGACTTTAAGCGTTTGTCGGTACAGGCAGGCCTGCGGTTTGAAAACACCATCGCGAACGGAAACCAGTTGGGCAATCCCGAGAAGCCGGATTCAACTTTTAGCCGGAATTATAATGGTTTTTTCCCAACCCTATATACCCAATACAAGCTGGACACGGCCGGCAAACAAAAGCTGGGCTTTAATTTTGGTCGCCGCGTGGACCGGCCTAATTATGCGCAACTGAACCCCTTTCTTTCACCGCTGGATAAGTTTACCTATAACACCGGCAACCCCTTTCTTTTACCTACCTATTCGGATAATTTGCAGCTGTACTATACTATTAAAGGGATTAAGGTAACGCTGTATTATACTTATATCAAAGACCGCGTGGATGGGCTGATACAGATCATCAACGGCTATTATTATAACGAGCCAGCTAACATCGGCAACAGCTACCAAAAGGGAATTGAAATTAACGCTGACCTTGACCCCACCAAATGGTTCAACATGCATTTATACACCCGGCTGATGGACTTGCGTACCGTAACCGACTTTTACACCCGGCCGTTGAACACAACGGGCGATCAGTTTGTCGTTAGGCCGACGTTCTCGTTTACACCCGGAACAGGATGGACCCTGCAGGCCTACGGCAATTACCAGAGCCGGTTTACCAACGAGCAATTCATTGATCTGCCGCGCGGTTCCCTTAATTTTGCATTTGAGAAAAAACTATCCGCCACCACCACCATCGAGCTTGATTTTAACGATGTTTTGCATACTATAAACAGCAGCTGGTATATCGGCTACCTGGAAGGAACGCAGCAAGCCTATTATCATAGCGTGAATGATTCGCGCAATGTGGAACTATCTTTTAGCTACCGGTTTGGAAAAATGATAAAAGATCAG
>Ga0206864_1222_pt2 | contig 15287 bp, 16 predicted proteins | sample Alteio_BWOrgCont_42_FD_152632 | JGI IMG/M metagenome (GOLD analysis project Ga0206864, IMG submission 152632) | Enriched cells from forest soil in Barre Woods Harvard Forest LTER site, Petersham, Massachusetts, United States -... | ecosystem: Environmental > Terrestrial > Soil > Temperate forest >...
GCACGGCGGGGAGAAAGACGAATATCGCACCGGTTTCGCGATGGAGACACAGCATTTTCCTGATTCGCCGAATAAGCCGGCTTTCCCTTCAACCTTGTTAAAACCAGGTGAAGTTTATAAAACGGTTACTATTTATAAGTTTTCGGTGAAGTAATGATTATTCGGCGTAGAGACGCAATATTTTGCGTCTCCGGCCTGATCTTAACAAATATCTATGCCTAACTTATACATTATAGCAGGTTGTAACGGCGCGGGTAAAACTACCGCCAGTTATACCATTTTGCCCGAAATACTGAATTGTAAAGAGTTTGTTAACGCCGACAATATTGCAGCCGGCATCTCCCCTTTAAACCCTGAAAGCGTGGCGATAGAAGCGGGAAGGATAATGCTTAACCGTGTTGCCGTGCTGATGGACGAGAGGGCTGACTTTGCTTTCGAAACTACCTTATCCACAAGAAGCTATGTATCGCTGGTAAAAAAGGCGCAGCAAACGGATTACAAAGTAACCTTACTGTATTTTTGGCTGGACAGTCCTGAAACAGCTTACCGGCGTGTCGCAAAGCGGGTGAGCGAAGGCGGCCATAATATACCCATCGAAGTAATCGAAAGAAGATATTATCGGGGTATCTGGAACTTGATAAATTTGTATACGTCCATCTGTGATAAGTGGATGGTAATGAATAATGCGGAGGTTCCGAGCCAACTTGTTGCACATGGTGGGAGGGAATTAGCAAACGTGATAATAAATGACGATATTTGGAAAGTTATTTTAGCGCAAAGTAATGATAGCGAAAATTAAGAGTGACGGTTCGGATGAATTTACCGAACGAATCATGGCCGGTATCAATAAGGCCTTATATAAATTGGTGGAGACTTCTGCCGCAAAAAATGAAAGCCTTGTGGTCAGTGATGGCAAAGGTCATCCCAAATCCGTTCCTGCCAGCGAAATTTTAAAAACGCTTTCTAAATAATTAAGTTGGAGTTAAGTTTTTCGTAATCCGCGATCGTATCGATATCAATACTCCCCTGAGGAAAGGTAATTTCCACGATAGCATGGGGATAGTGCTGAATTACTTTTTTTGCCCCTTCGGCGCCTGTCAACGCTAACAGATCATCCAGGTATACTTTATCGAATAAAACTGGCGGGCCTATGGCATCGTTATAGCCGGATACTACAATGCCGTCTTTCCCCTGGGCCATTATGAGCAAGTTTAACAGCGAAGTATCCACAAAGGGTTGGTCGCACAGCATCAGGATGACAGACTGAATGCCTGGATCTATGTTTTGCAGCGCTTTTACACCTGCTTGTATGGATGAAGCCATGCCCTGCTGCCAATCACCGTTTTGAGCAATTGTGATTTGATAGCCGTCAAGGGTGGGCCTGATTAAATCGGCATTAGCACCTAAAACAACGATGACCGGATCGCATATGGAAGCTTCAGCGGTTTCCACTGCCCTTTGAAGCAGGGTTTTACCTTTGTATACAAGATTTTGTTTGGGCGAACCCAGCCTGCTTGACGAACCTGCCGCCAGGATAATTATACCCGTCATTGTTGAATAGCGCCATAAAACGGCTTGCCGCCAAAGATAATACGCCAAAAATCAGAATTATAACATAAAAAGTACATTTCGAAAACAATGTGGTTGCGGTTTATCTTTAATTTTGCGTTGCATGCGCTGGGACATTAGCGTGATTTTAAGCCAGAGAAAACATTGTTAACAGATAATCACGGACGAAATATCAACTACCTGCGGCTGGCCGTTACCGATAGGTGCAATCTTCGCTGCTTTTATTGCATGCCGGAGGAGGGCCTGAACTGGCTTTCGCGAAAGGAGTTGATGAGTTACGAGGAAATGCTTTCGATTTGCAGCCTGCTCGTAAAGATGGGTATTGAAAAGATCAGGATAACCGGGGGTGAGCCCTTTGTACGCAAGGACATTATGCGGTTTTTAACTGCGCTTTCCAAATTGCAGGGTTTGCAGGAGTTGACTATTACCACTAATGGTGTTTTAACCGAGCCCTATATACCGGAGTTAAAAGCATTGGGCGTAAAAACAATAAACCTTAGCCTCGACACGCTGGACGCTGGCCGTTTTTTTGCGATTACGGGCAGGGACGAGTTTGCAAAGGTGATGCGCACCATGGATGCCCTGCTCGCCCAGGGGATGAACGTGAAAATAAACTGCGTTGTGATGGACGGTAAAAACACACAGGATATAGCCCCGTTGGTTAAGCTGACCAGGGATTTGCCCATGGATGTGCGCTTTATTGAAGAGATGCCTTTTAATGGCGACGGCCATGTTTACGGAGGCTTGGCATGGGACTATATCCGGATATTGAATGAAATAGCGCTGGATTTCCCGGGGATTGCAAAATTGCCCGATCCTCCATATTCCACTTCGTATAACTATGCTATTCCGGGCCATAAAGGAACCGTTGGTATAATTGCTGCCTACTCGCGTACCTTTTGCGGTACCTGTAACCGCGCACGAATTACGCCGGTGGGTGAACTGAAAACCTGCCTGTATGACGACGGCGTTTTGAATTTAAAGGATATGATGCGGGAGGGGAAAAGCGAAAATGAATTGGAACAGGCGCTATTGAAAGCGTTTGGCACAAGAGCGAAGGACGGCTGGGAGGCTGAACGGTTAAGGCACAATGACCAGCATGTACATGAGTCGATGGCGACGATTGGGGGGTAGGTGGTTAGTGGATTAGAGATCAGAGATTAGTTAATTAGGGCTTAGTTGAGAGGGTTCGCACGACTTGACACTTCGTACGAATCGTATTGTATCAATTCATGATTCAGTTCAGTCCTAAGTCTCACGAAAAAAGAATAAACCGACTCAAGACTTAGGACTCAAGACTTTAGATTTAAAAAAAAGGCGATGATCACGGTTGAGGAAGCTGAAAATATTATAATGGCGCAGGCTGGCGACTACGGGGCGGAGATAGTGCCGTTTGAAACGGCCCTTGGCCGGGTACTTGCTGAAGAGGTAAAGGCCGACAGGGATTTGCCTCCTTATGACCGTGTGACAATGGACGGTATAGCCATTAATTACGAAGCCATTGAAAATGGCGTAAGCACATTCCGGATAAAAGCGACCCAGGCCGCCGGTGATGAACCGGCACACATCGATGAGCATACCGAATGCATTGAAATAATGACGGGAGCTATGGTGCCCTCATCGGCGGATACTGTCATCCGCTATGAGGACCTCGAGTTACGCGCAGGGCTGGCAACACTGGTTACCCGTGAAATCCAGAAAGGTCAAAACATCCACTATAAAGGGAAAGACAAGAAGCAGCATGAACCGGTAGCGGTTCCGGGCGAGGTGGTGACACCTGCGCTGATCGGTTTGTTAGCTTCCGTTGGCGAAAGTGAGCTGCGGGTTAAACGTCTGCCTCGGGTGGTGGTTTTGTCGTCGGGGAATGAGTTAGTCGAAGTTAATGAACAGCCGGGTCCGTTCCAGATACGCCGGTCAAACAACTATACAATCAACGCGGTTTTACGGAATAACGGAATTGACGCCTCGATGCTTCATTTGCCCGACAACGAGGAAGTTATTAAAGACCAACTAAAGGCCTGCCTTGAAAATTATGATGTTATTTTGCTGAGCGGAGGCGTTTCCATGGGGAAATTCGATCATATTCCGCGGGCCCTTGCTGAGCTGCAGGTGGAGCAGCTATTCCATAAAGTGCAGCAGCGGCCGGGCAAGCCTTTTTGGTTTGGCAGGCATCCGCGCGGCCAATTGGTTTTTGCGTTTCCGGGTAACCCGGTGGCCACCTTTATGTGCCTGCACCGGTATTTTTTACCCTGGCTTGCAGCTTCCCTGGGTAAGAAAATGGAGTCGCCGTTACGTGCCGTTTTGAGCCAAAGACTGAGCTTTAATTTTCCCTTGAAATACTTTTTACAGGTGAAGCTTCATTATAACGAGTACTGCCAGTTGATGGCAACGCCTTTGGAAGGCAATGGCTCCGGCGATTTTGCTAATTTAGCAGACACGGATGCATTTATGGAATTACCCCTTGAAAGGAATGAGTTTAAGCGGGGAGAAGTGTTCAAGGTTTTTCGTTTTTAACGGAACTGCAAATTGAACAGAAATTATCAATTTTTCTCAATACAGGCCAAAGCATGCTAAGCCACCTCGATGAAAAAGGCAACCCGACGATGGTTGACGTAGGCGAAAAACAAGTTTCGCGACGCGCGGCCACCGCGCGGGCTATTGTTTCGCTGCCTGCTGAGGTGTTGGCGCGTTTAACTGGAGACGAACTGCAAACAAAGAAAGGCCCCGTCTTTCAAACCGCGATATTGGCCGGCATCATGGCCGCTAAGAAAACCGGCGACTTGATCCCGCTGTGCCACCCGCTGGGATTGGATAATTGTGAGGTTATAATTAGTGTGAACCAGGATGACGAAGTGGTTATCGACTGCACGGCGAGCATCACTGCCAAAACCGGTGTTGAAATGGAGGCATTAGTGGGCGCATCTGTTGCGGCGTTAACAATTTATGATATGTGCAAGGCCCTGAGCCACGACATCGTTATAAAAGAAATTAAGCTGATAGCTAAAACGGGAGGGAAACGTGACTTTAAAAGAGCATAAACCACATAAAAAGCATGCAGACCTGAAACGGCCTGCTGCCGGCAATTTTGGCCGTAACGAATGGGCTATTCTTGGCGCCCCATGCGACACCGTTAAGGCGCTTGCGGATAGGATCATTGAGTCCTTATCAGCAAATTATACCTGTGCCTATGCAGATGCTGCCCACAACGACGAGGCGGCCGAGTTGCCGGGTAGGCTGGCAAGCGGCGCCGCGTTGGAATATATTGATTGCACCAGTCATGCCGCTTTATCGTGCAAAACTCCGCTCAATCCTTTCAAGATGAGAGCCGCATTTGCAGAGGCTGACCTGGTCCTCATTAACGGCAATCATCACCAGGCCAAACGGCAGGTTATTATCATCGACGAAAGAAAAAAGGCTTCGCTGCAAAAACGGGTAGCCCAGCTAACCGATGTAAGTTTAATTATTTTAGCCGACAGAGATTCGGAAGTTTTCGATTTTGTTAAGTCAACTGTTCCTGACTGGCGCGATCTGCCGGTTTACCAGCTTGACGAAACCGACAAAATAATTGGTTTTTTTGAAAATGCGCTAAAGGCTGCAAAGCCCCGGTTGAATGGCCTAGTATTGGCCGGTGGTAAGAGCGAACGAATGGGTTTTGATAAAGGGGCGGTGAACTGGTTCGATAAGGAGCAGCGTTACCATATGGCGGACATGTTGAAACCGTTTTGCGAGGAGGTGTTCATTTCTTGTCGGGAGGACCAGCAAGGCCGGTTAGACAGCCAGTATCCTGCTTTAGCCGATACTTTTACCGGTTTAGGACCATATGGCGGTATTTTATCGGCTTTGCGCGAAAGTCCGGATAGGGCCTGGCTGGTAGTGGCCTCTGATCTTCCCTTGCTGAGCGAAAAGACGCTGCAGCATTTGGTTGATCACCGCCAGGTATCGGCGATCGCGACGGCATACCAGGTTACAAGTGATTCGTTTCCTGAACCGTTGATCACCATCTGGGAGCCGAAAAGCTACCCGGTACTATTGTCATTCCTCGCGCAGGGCTATTCCTGTCCCCGAAAAGTATTGATCAATAGCAATATTAGCCTGCTGCCTGCGCCGTTTCCGGAAGAATTGACCAACGTGAATACGCCGGAAGAGTTCGAGGCGCTCAAAGCTGTGCTGCATCAAAAAATAACCGTGTAATGGAAACCGGGTTTTTACGGTACAGTTGCCAGATGGCGCTGCCGGGGTTTTCGGAAAGCGCCCAGCGCTTATTGCAAAACGCAAAAGTGCTGATAGTTGGCGCAGGTGGTTTGGGTTGCCCGGCTGCGCAGTACCTGGCTGCGGCCGGTGTGGGAACACTTTGTTTGGCCGACTTTGATACCGTCTCGATCAGTAATTTACACCGGCAGGTGCTTTATAATCCGGCCGATGTAGGCAAAAATAAGGCCGCCGTCGCCTGCGAACGCTTGCAGCAGCAGAATCCAGGCATTAAGCTCGTTCCTTTTGAAGAACAGGTGACCTCGCAAAACGTAATGGAGTTGGTTAAAGCGTTTGATGTTATTGTAGACGGCACAGATAATTTTGAAAGCCGGTATTTATTAAACGATGCCGCTGTACTTGCAGGGAAACCCTTAGTATATGGCGCGATCTACCAATTCGAAGGCCAGTTAGCGGTCTGGAACCTTGAAAATGATAGGGGCGGCCGTTTACCTAATTACCGGGACTTGTTCCCTGAAGTTGATGCCTCGCAGATACCAAACTGCAGCGAAGGCGGGGTGATCCCTACGCTGGCAGGCATTATCGGCTGTATGCAGGCAAACGAGGTCATCAAATACATAACCCGAACAGGCGACTTGCTTGCCGGAAAGGTGCTGATGATCGACGCCCTTTCGCTTACCACCCGTACCATCAGGATCGACGGGCTTACCCGAGCAGCTATCAAAAAGCTCCCGGAAGCGGTTGTGACGCCGATTATTCAGCCTGAAGAGCTTAGAAAGGGGCTTGCGGACAACTCCATATTGTTAATAGATATTCGTTCGAACGCGGAACGTGCGCAATTCGACATTGGCGGTGAGCACATTCCGTTTGAGGAACTGGATTATCCGGTTGAAAAACTAAGCAACGATATCAGGACGGTGTTTTACTGTGCATCCGGCAAAAGAAGCGCCGAGGCCGTGAAGGTAATACTGAAAAAATACCCGGGAGCTAACGTGTTTTCGCTGGCGGGAGGGTTGAAGGGCTGGTTGGATTGATGTGCGGATGTGTCCCGAAGCTTCGGGATGCGGATGTGCAGATGAGATAAGTTATCCCGAACTTGTTTCGGGACCCCACCAGACATTCATGCCATGCATCTACGCCAGTGCATTTGCGCTATGCCTGCTGCTGCCGCCACTTCCATAATCACCACCACTCTCCGGCTATGAACTATGAGCCATGAACTATGAACCTTGCTAATCTCTTTCATCCTATTCAAAACTGCTACTGCTACTCACCACTGACAATTCACCACTCACCTCTAAGGATGCGCCGCTACCCACACTTCTCCATTCTCAAATATCTCTTTTTTCCAGATCGGAACGGTTTGCTTCAGCGTATCGATGATGTACCGGCAGGCTTCAAAAGCCGCGGCGCGGTGTGCGGCTGATACAGCAATCAACACCGGGACCTCGCCAACCTCCAATATGCCGGTGCGGTGGTGGATCAGCGCTTTCTGGATGGGCCATTTTTCTTCGGCCTGCTTTAGTATTTTTTCTATTTCGGCGATAGCCATCGGTTCATAAGCCTCAAATTCCAGCCGGATAACAGACTTACCCTTGGTTTGGTTGCGAACAGTCCCAATAAATACGTCGATGCCTCCGGATTCGGGCGACATCACCCAGTCAATCGCCGATTGGATGTTCAGTTGAGTGGTTAATATTTGGATTTGGATGGTCAAATGGTGAGATTGCTTTGCTGTTGTATTGTTGGGTGCTGGAATTCTTATCCTCCGCTTACAGGCGGTATCAAAGCGATCTCATCTCTTTCGTGAATGGTGTCGCCGGGAAGGGCATACTCATTATTAACGGCCAGCATATACGATTTGAGCTGCCTGAGCCGGGGATACTCGTGCTCCAGTGCATATTGTAAATTATAGACCGTCGAGTCGTTCGCCAGTTCGAGGCTGGCCGAAGCAGCTCCAAAAATATCCTTTGCAATCCCGAACGCCAGCACCTTAATTGTCATGCTTCAAAATTAGGGCAAATAATTTAATGTTTAAGCCGGTTCAGACAATCAAAAGTCGGAGAAATCGAAAATCAATCGGTGAAATCAAATCAAAATCGGTGTAACTAAGCGCAGCGACCTCCTGACGCCGTTAAAACACAAACAATCCGTGAAGAATCCCAGAAAATAAAACTATTTAACCCGGGCGTTGTTTTTAAGTCACATAAACGTGAAATTTGTTTAGTCAAGTTTTGCTTCTGCAACTACATCTCAATTTCAGCCATGGACGACAATTCGATCAAGCACTTTCCTGTGATTAAAGTGATGGACGCGGGGAACAGGAACACGAGCGATATGCTTGCAGTGGAGGAACCGATCGAAATCAGGCTGAAGTACGTAGCAGACGGCCAACCAGTCGTCAAAAACATTTCGGTAACCATGCGCACCCCCGGTAACGATGCCGAGCTGGCCACCGGTTTTCTATTCACTGAGGGGGTCATAAAGGACTATAGAGATATAACGTCTGCCGGCCATGTATATATTGCCTGTTCAGAAAACAAGCAAAATACCATCCAGGTTGAACTGCGGGAGGGCGTCAGCCCCAGCCTGCAAAGCACGGAAAGGAATTTTTATACAACGTCCAGCTGCGGTGTATGTGGGAAAGGTTCCATTGATGCGATCCGGACCACGAGCATCTACACAAAGAAAACCGATTGTTTTACTATCGATGCGGAGCTGCTTTATGGTTTGCCGGAAGTACTGCGGTATTACCAGACCGCATTTGCCAGCACCGGCGGCATACACGCGTCGGCCTTGTTTAATACCAAAGGCGAGCTGATAATGATAAGGGAAGACGTGGGGCGGCATAATGCATTGGACAAGCTGATCGGTGCTTCACTGAAAGAGGGCTGGCTGCCTTTGACAGATAAGATTTTGTTGCTAAGCGGCCGCGCCAGTTTTGAACTGGTCCAAAAAGCGGCTATGGCCGGCATATGCACTATTGCGGCAGTTGGTGCGCCCTCGAGCCTGGCGGTTGAGCTGGCGGAAGAATTTAACATTACGCTTGCAGGCTTTTTACGAGGCAGGCGTTTTAATATTTACAGCGGGGCCAGCCGCATTATATTACCTACAAATGAAGTTACGTATTAAGCACAATTCCATCAGGTACCGGCTCACAAAAAGTGATGTAAAGCAACTGACAGAAGGCAGATACCTGGAGGACGGGGTAGATTTCGGCGCTACAGTACTTAAGTATGCCATCGAGATCACATCCAACCAGATACTTTCCACTGCTTTTCTAACTGATAGCGTGACCCTTTTTATGCCGCGTTTTATGATAGACGAGCTGGCAACGACCAGTAGGATCGGTTTTGAAAATAACGTCAATGGGCTGCAGTTATTGGTGGAAAAAGATTTTACCTGCCTGGACAACGTGGCCGACGACCAGAGCGATAATTACCCAAACCCAATAAATGAGAAATACCTGGAGGAAGAAGGCTGAAGCATTGAAGACAGAAATACATTGATGCTTCTATGAGTAAAGAAACAAATACAACTAAAGCAGAGAACCCGGAAAGGCTGTTAGACCTGAAGGTAACCGACCCCAAAAAGTGGGCAGCAGGTATCCCTGCAATTTATGAGGCCGGTAAAGATATTCTTGAGGAAGACGGCGTTGGCCGGGGCCTGAAAGCGCTGTTCCATATGAATAAAAAGGGCGGCTTTGATTGCCCGAGCTGCGCCTGGCCCGACCCGGATGACGACCGGTCGCCGATAGCTGAATACTGCGAGACCGGCGCCAAGGCCCTGGCCGAGGAAGTCACCACCAAAAAACTTACGGGCGAGTTCTTCGCCAAAAATTCTGCGACGGAACTTTCAAAGCTGGACGACATGGAGATCGGCAAAAAGGGAAGAATTGCCCAGCCGGTTTACCTGCCCAAGGGCGCAACACATTACCAGCCCATCGGCTGGGACGATGCGTTTAAAAAAATTGCTGCACATTTAAACGCCCTGGCTTCGCCAAATGAAGCGGTATTTTACACCTCGGGCCGAACCAGTAACGAGGCATCGTTCACCTACCAGCTTTTTGTAAAGGAATTCGGCACCAACAATATGCCTGACTGCTCGAATATGTGTCACGAATCATCGGGCACCGCGCTCAACGAGGTGATCGGTATCGGCAAAGGCACTGCGACCCTGGAGGACTTTTATGATACGGATGTGATCATGATTATGGGCCAAAATCCCGGCACCAATCATCCACGAATGCTATCCGCGCTTGAGAAAGCAAAGAAGAACGGTGCGAAGATCATTGCCGTTAACCCGCTTAAAGAAGCAGGCCTGATGGCATTCCGGAATCCGCAGACGGTGAAAGGCCTGCTGGGAATGAGCACCCAACTCGCCGACGTGTACCTGCAGGTACAGATCAATGGCGACATGGCGCTTTTAAAAGCCATTGAAAAGCTGCTTTATGAGATGGAATTGAAGGAGCCGGGTAAGGTTTTTGACGCTGATTTTATTCGAAATAAAACTACCGGATACGAAGAGATGATCGATGACCTGAAGCGTCATCAATTGGAAGACCTGGCAAAAGGGGCTGGCGTTCCTATTGAACAGATCAGGCAGGCGGCCGAAATGCTGCGCTACAAAAGCAGGATAATTGTTTGCTGGGCGATGGGCATAACGCAGCATACGAACGGTGTGGACACCATTAAAGAGATTGTGAACCTGGTTTTGTTAAAGGGCAGTATCGGCAAACCAGGCGCGGGTCTTTGCCCGGTGCGCGGGCACAGCAACGTACAGGGAAACCGAACGATGCTCATTTGGGAGAAGCCTTCTGAAAAGCAGCTCGACAAGATCAAAGAAGTATTCGGTTTTGAGCCGCCGCGTGCACACGGGCTTAATCTCGTCGATTCGATCAAGGCGATGCATGCGGGCAAGCTGAAGGTGTTTTTTGCCATGGGCGGGAACTTTCTTTCGGCTGCGCCGGATACAAATTATACCGCGGATGCGCTTCGGAAGATGGAATTGACCGTCCACGTCTCTACCAAACTGAACCGCAGTCATTTGGTCCATGGTAAGGAAGCGCTGATCCTGCCAACGCTGGCGCACAGCGACAAAGACGTAATAAATGGAGAAACCCAGTTTATCAGCAGCGAGAACTCCATGGGGGTGGTGCAATCGTCGAAAGGCGTATTGGAGCCGGTATCCAAAGACCTGCCCAACGAGAACGAGATCGTTTGCCGGCTCGCAAAAGCTACTTTAGGCAAGCGCTCGGTGGTGGACTGGGATAAATTTGCTCAAAGCTATGATGCCGTGCGTGATGCGATTGCGCTAGTAGTACCAGGCTTTGAGGATTATAATGTGAAGGTGCGACGGCCCGGGGGTTTTTATTTGCCCAATGGTCCGAGGGAAGGTAAATTCAAGACGGAAAAATATGCCGACAAGGCAGCCTTTAGCGTGACTAAGCTGCCTGTGCATAAATTGGCAAAGGGCGAATACATCATGGGCACAATCCGCAGCCACGACCAGTTTAATACCACCATTTACGGGCGTGAAGACCGGTACCGCGGCATCCATAACGAACGCCGGGTGATATTTATGAATCCAACAGATATTGATAAGGCTGGATTTAAAGCAGGGCATAAGGTTGACATTTTTAACCATTACGGCGGCGTTGAGCGAGTGGCCCGGCTGTTTGTGATCGTATCCTACGACATCCCCGAACGAAACACCGCGACCTATTATCCCGAAACAAACGTGCTGGTGCCTATCGATAGTGTGGCGGAGGGTAGCAATACGCCGACGTCGAAGCTGGTTGTGATAACGCTGAAGGCTCATGGTCTGAACTTGGATTAAGCTGATTTTTCTGATTTCGCGGATTAGAAAAAAAGAGTTAGTGACGTGATTTTAAGGTTGGCTCCTGTGGTCACTTTTTGGCATCGAACCCAAACTGTTAAATATCTTTTCTTTTCCATCAAAATTATTTCATGGAATTAGGATGCTAACATCCCGATAGATAAATTGCATAAATTTACCCGGAGGTTTTCCCGGCTGATAAACCTGCTTCTGGCATCCTACCTATGAAATTATATAAAACGCAGCATGGCCCCATTGCCGAACATAAGGGCGACTTTTATTCCCTTGATGGCGACTGGGATGAACTGGTTAACCGGGACAACCTCGAGCATCATCTCCAAACGCTTGTAAAAAATGCGCATCAATATAATAGCCTTTCGGATGAGCCTTTATGGAGCAACGGATCTATTTTACCGCCCATCGGCCGGCAGGAAGTTTGGGCAGCCGGAGTTACCTACCTCAAAAGCAGGGATGCCCGCATGGAAGAATCACAGGGATCCGGAGCGGCGAGTTTGTATGACATGGTGTATGAAGCCGACCGACCGGAATTATTTTTCAAGGCGACGGCTGCACGGGTCGCGGGGCATGGGCAAGCGGTTTATATCAGGCGCGATTCAACCTGGAATGTTCCGGAGCCGGAGCTAACGCTGTTTATCAACTCAAATGGGAACATCCAGGGTTATACCTGCGGAAATGATATGAGCTCGCGCAGTATTGAGGGCGAAAATGCCCTTTACCTGCCGCAAGCAAAAATATATGAACGCAGTGCAGCGCTTGGCCCTTGTCTTTATGTTACATCGACGCCAATTGAACCGGAAACCATCATTCATATGGTGATCAAACGGGATGGCGTAACAGCCTTTGAAGATTCCACCGCCGTTTCGCGGATCAAGCGCTCGTTTACGGAACTGGCTGGTTTCCTGTACCGGGAATGCGATTTCCCGTATGGCTGTTACCTAATGACCGGTACCTGCCTCGTGCCATCGTCAGATTTTACCCTTCAGCCGGGCGATCGGGTTGAAATAACCATTGGCGGCATCGGCACACTAATTAATACGATTGCTTATCATCCCAAACATCAATGAACAAACGTATACCTCCTTTCATTTTAGCGGCCGGGCTTTTGGTCCTGGTTGCATGCAAACAACAACCATCGCCGGCAGGCGTTTTCGAGAGTCCGTACCCGAAAGGCGCCTTTGGATATGACCTGGATTTTTTAAAACAGCAGGACAGCGTCGTAGTGCTGAACAGTAAGGACGGCAGCGGCGAAGTAGTTATATCGCCTAAGTACCAGGCGAAAGTATTTACATCTACTGCGGACGGCGCGAATGGCCGGAGCTTCGGCTGGATCAATTATAAAGTTTTTGCGGAACAATCGATCGACCCGCATATGAATGCCTTTGGGGGCGAGGACCGGCTTTGGCTGGGGCCGGAAGGCGGGAAATTTGCGCTGTTTTTCAAGCCGCGTACCAAAATGGAATTTGACTATTGGCATACGCCCGCGGCATTTGATTTTGAACAATGGCGGCTTACCTACCATACAGACAAGATGGCATCGCTGAGCAAGTCGACAAGAGTGATGAACTATCTCGGAATTATTTTTGAATTGAACGTAGTGCGTGATATTCAGATACTGGAACCCGACAGTATAAAAAAGATGCTCGGTATCGATTTTGATAAGAAGGTGAAATCGGTGGCTTTTAAAACCACCAATACGATCATTAATTCCGGGCCGTTCGAATGGAATAAATTGACGGGTGCGCCCTGCCTTTGGAACCTTGATATGTTTACGCCATCGCCCAAAGTGGTGATCGTGGTTCCTTATAATACCAGTGATACCGGAAAGGTTGCTACCACCGATTATTTTGGCGAGATACCGAAAGACCGGATCAAATACAACAACGGGATATTGCTGTTTAAAGCGGATGGGAAATCGCGTGGAAAACTGGGCGTTCCGCCGGGCCGGGCAAAAAATCTTGTCGGCAGCTATGACGCCGAAAATAACGTGCTTACGCTCGCGCAGTTCGACATGGACCCGAAAGCCACCTACCTTAACCAGGAATGGCGCACGGATCGCAACCCATTCAGCGGTGATGCGGTGAATTCGTACAACGATGGGCCATTGGCTAACGGTACGCAAATGGGACCGTTTTACGAGATTGAGAGTGTATCGCCGGCAGCGTTTTTAAAACCCAACGCCGGGCTTACCCATCGACATTCAGTGTTCCATTTTACAGGCGACAAGGATGAATTGAATCAAATTTCGCTCAAAACGCTCGGAATTTCGCTGAGCGATATAAGTGGTGCATTTAAATAAGTATATTAGGATGCCAATTGCCGGACTCGGGGGGTAACAAATCCGGGTTCAGGGCCTTAAAATTTAAACTTGCGATGTCGAAAAGTAACCAGCGGGCGATTGCCTTAGTAACTTCCTTGTTTTTTATTTGGGGCTTCGCCCTGAATATGAACCCGATCTTGATACCCCACCTGAAAAAGGCCTGCCAGCTAACCGACCTTCAATCGTCCTATGTCGATTCTGCTTCTTATTTCGCCTATTTCCTGCTGGCCATTCCGGCCGGGCAATTTATGAGACGATTCGGTTATAAGGGCGGTATTTTGCTCGGCCTGGTATTGGTGGCGAGCGGCGCATTTTTGCTTTATCCGGCTTCAACCGTTCGCAACTATGCATTTATTCTTTTGGCGCTATTCGTGCTGTTTTCCGGTTCGGCGTTTTTAGAAACGGCTGCTAACCCTTACATCACGGTACTTGGCGATTCGAATGGGGCAACGCAGCGGATCAACTTCGCGCAATCGTTCAACGGATTGGCCGCTTTTCTGTCGCCGTTAGTGGGAGGGGCGTTCATATTGTCCGGGAAAAACCTCACGCCCGCGCAGGAGCATGCCATGCCGCCCGATCAGTTGAATGCTTATTTGAATAAAGAAGCATCAGCGGTACAACTGCCGTATGCCATTATTGCGTTGGTTGTTTTAGCCGTAGCTTTTTTACTTTACAAAACGCACATCCCCGAAATTGAGGATGAGCAATCCGGCGAAGACAAAGAAAACAGATCACTGTTGCGTCGTATATTTCAGCTACTGAAAAAAAAGCAACTGCGGACCGGTGAGTTCGCTGAATTTTTTTATGTGGGGGCGCAGGCTGGTGTGTTGAGCTTCTTTATCCGGTTTTCGGAGCGCATTGCCGGCATGGAGGAAAAAACCGCTGCCTATTTGCTGTCCTTATCGCTGCTTGGTTTTATGGCTGGCAGGTTTATCGGAACGGCCGTTATGCGCATTTTTAACCCGGTGAGATTATTGGCAACTTATTGCATGGTAAACATCGGTTTGCTTATACTGTCGGTCAGCTTGCATGGCAGCCTTTCGGTTTATGCACTGATGTTCGTTACCTTTTTTATGTCGATCATGTTCCCAACAATTTTTTCACTGGGCATTCGCGGTCTTGGGTCGCAAACAAAACTCGGATCATCGCTCCTGATCATGGGTATCGTGGGCGGGGCCATCATACCGCCTGTCATGGGTAAGGTATCTGATTTGAGCAGCATTCGGTATGCCTACCTCGTGCCGGTGGTTTGTTTCGTTTATATTCTGTATTTTGCCTACATGAACCTGAAGGTGAAAAAGCTTGACGTAGCGGCTACACATTAATTTTGATA
>Ga0206864_1240_pt1 | contig 15197 bp, 10 predicted proteins | sample Alteio_BWOrgCont_42_FD_152632 | JGI IMG/M metagenome (GOLD analysis project Ga0206864, IMG submission 152632) | Enriched cells from forest soil in Barre Woods Harvard Forest LTER site, Petersham, Massachusetts, United States -... | ecosystem: Environmental > Terrestrial > Soil > Temperate forest >...
ATCAGTCATAAGTTAGCTGAGGGCGACCAAATCATTTTAGGGGAATCGGCGGTATTGGAATTTAGTTATAATTCAGAAGAAAATATGGATGGCTAAGATATTTACAATAGCAGAAGGAATTGAAAATATGGGCGCCCTACGTACCGGCGGGCAGGGCTCTGTATATAAAGGGCGAAGAATGGGTCCCATCATTTCTGCTGTTAAAATTTTGCCGACTCCAATTTATAGCGAAAGTGCAGATGATAGAAATTACCTCAACTTTTTGAATGAAGTAGAAAAGCTGAAGAAGGTAAATGAGTCCCCAAATCCTAATGTCGTAAAAATACTTAGTTCTGGTATCACCGAAAGCGGTTCACTGCCTTTTATTGAAATGGAGTTTATTGAAGGCCCCGACCTTGAAGAACTGCTAAAACCGCCGCATCAGGCCATATTTACCATAAAGGAAGTAATAAAACTTGCCGATCAGCTGGCAGGCGCATTATCACATTGCCATAAGGTAGGGGTAAAGCATGGCGATATTAAAAGCAATAATGTTAAGTTCAATATAAATTCAGGCAATTATGTATTGCTGGATTTTGGCCTTTCGGTAATGTCTGAAGAACAAAGGCGCAGCAGCCTACGGCATGCAGGGGCAATAGAATTTATGGCGCCCGAACAAAATGACGGCATGATGCTTTTCCAAACCGATATTTACAGCTACGGAATAGTTTTATACGAACTGCTGGCCGGCCAGGTACCTTTCCCTTTAAAAGATAATGGTGAAACAGCAAGGAATTCTGTTATGATCGCCCACATGGAAGCAAAGGTGCCTGACCTGATGGCGCTGCGAAAGAAAAACCTCCCTGCGAACTGGCCCAAAGATCAGCAGGAACGCGAAATGCAGGTGCCCGGCTGGCTGTTAAACATGATAGCGATTTGTTTGGAGAAATTGCCGGAGAAACGATATAGTAATGGCATGGAGCTTCAGGGGGCCATTGTGATCAACAGTATCATAGCAAGCAGGCATGAAAAAGGCGACAATATGATCGCAATTTTAAAAACGGAGAATGATCAATTACAGGCGCAATTATTAAGGTATAATTACGAAGCAAAAGATACCAAAAGGTCATCGGTAATTATGCTTAAACCTGTATTTGCCGGGCTTATCTTATTGCTGGTTTCCGCAATTACCTTTGGGGGATATGAAGCTTATAAAAAAGGGGGCAGCGCTTATTTGCCGGTTAATGATAGTATATCAAAATCACGAACAGCTATTTTAAAAAACAAGCCCGGTTTTGGCAAAACAAGTAAAAAGTTTGCCTCTGACACGAACTCAACCGAAAACACCAATCCCGCGATAAATTCCCCTCACAGTGATTCTGTTAAAAAGGCTGCAGCGCTTGCGCACAAACCCGTTCACAAAAAGCATAAAAAAAAGAGAAAAAAGATTTTTGGCCTGTTTTAAATGTTAAAAACGATAATCACTGCAATCGATTGCATTTTACAATAATTTTAGGATATTTACATTCCAGAGCGTTTATTCTGCACGGTCATAGTTTTATTTTATAAACCAGTTTGTCAATTAACCTTTAATGAAATTTAGATTTAATTTTTTATCAGCTTTATTAACCGTCCTTTCCTTTTCAATCCAATATGCCAAAGCCCAGGTCCGCCTGCCGCAGCTGGTAAGTGATAGCATGGTGCTGCAAAGGGATGCCAAAATAAAAATTTGGGGCTGGGCTTCACCGGGCGAAAAGATAAAAATCAAGTTTAACGGGCATAAGTACGGTATAAGTACGGCAACCAATGGCCAATGGTCTGCTGAACTTCCTCCCATGAAGGCTGGTGGCCCTTATGCTATGGACATCAGTGCAAAAAACCATATCATTATTCACGATATTTTGATTGGCGATGTATGGTTTTGCTCCGGCCAGTCGAATATGGTGCTACCGATGGAGCGCGTTAAAGAAAAGTACCCCGATGTGATTGATAGTGCTAACTATCCACAAATAAGAAACTTTTTTATCCCGACCGTATCCGACGTAAGTAAAATATATGATGACCTGCCGCCGGGCAAATGGCTGGCTGCCGATCCTAAAAATGTGCTTAATTTTGGCGCTGCTTCTTATTTCTTTGCCAAACAAATTTATCATAAGTACCATGTGCCAATCGGGCTTATTAACTCAAGTGTTGGCGGTACGCCAATCCAGGCATGGATCAGCGAAGAGGGCCTTAAGAATATATCTCAATATGCTGACCGGTTGACAATGTTAAAAGATACAGCCTATCTGAACGATATTAAGAGAAAGACAGCCGAAAGAAAGGAACCTGACAGCAGGCCGGTTAAAATCACTGATAAAGGTTTAACCGGGCCTGTAAAATGGTATGACACTGCGTGCGTTGCGCAAGGCTGGCATAAGTTCTGGCTTCCCGGCTATTGGGCCGACCAGGGCGTACGCGGTCTCAATGGCGTGGTATGGTTCCGTAAAGAAATAAATGTACCGGCTTCAATGACAGGCAAACCCGCCAAATTATTTATGGGCCGTATTGTAGATGCCGACTACCTGTATGTCAATGGCGTACTTTCGGGTTCTACTTCTTACCAATATCCTCCAAGGCGGTACAATTTGCCTGCCGGCCTGTTGAAACCGGGCAAAAATATCATCGTGATTAGGATTGTAAACACAGCCGGTAAAGGTGGCTTTGTGCCTGATAAACCTTACTATGTGACTGCAGATGGTCAAAACATTGATCTGCGCGGCGATTGGCAGTATAAAGTAGGGCAAGTTTTTCCGCCTAAAAACGATAGAGATAACTTTATCCCTTTTTCTGCCCAAAATGAACCAACCGGGCTTTACAAAACCATGGTTGCGCCGGTTATTAATTATCCTATAAAAGGGATACTCTGGTACCAGGGCGAAGCCAATACACTTAGGCCCAATGAATATGAACAATTATTGCCTGCTCTTATTGCCGATTGGCGCAATAAGTGGCATGAGGGCAATATCCCTTTTATTTATGCCCAACTGCCCGGTTTTATGGAAGTGGATTATTCCCCCACCGACAGCAAATGGGCACAACTTCGCGAAGGGCAATTGAAAACATTATCAGTACCAAACACTGCTATGGCTGTAACTATTGATGCCGGGGAGTGGAACGATATACACCCGCTGGATAAAAAAGATGTTGGCGAGCGTATGGCGCTTGGCGCAGAGAAAATTGCTTATGGGGATACAGGCTTGGTGGCATCAGGCCCCATTTATCAATCGGCAAAAATCGAGGGCAATAAAATTGTGATCAGCTTTAATAGCATTGGCAGCGGGCTTATCGCAAAGGGCGGAACTGAACTTTCCCAGTTTGCCATTGCAGGCGAAGACGGTAAATATGTTTGGGCCAACGCTATTATTAAAGACAACAAAGTAATTGTTTGGAGCGACGAAATAACCCAACCCCTTTATGTGCGCTATGCCTGGGCGGATAATCCCGAAGGCGCTAACCTGTATAATAAAGAGGGCCTGCCTGCTTCGCCGTTTACAACAGATACTCGGTGACCTCCTAACCCCAATCCAAAATGTGGAATAAAATTCCATTTTATTCACACTTGAGAAAATTATTCATTCCCGTCTTTAATTTTTCCAAATTAACGTAAAATTAAAAATTAACCAGGGCTTAGAATTTTTTTGAAAAATTTAACTTTTAAAGGGAAGGGATTAATAATTATCAACATTTGTTACTGTAAAGTTCATAAAATAAAACGTGGTCAAATTTTTGTAATATATATTACAGGAGCAATTAATGCTATAACTCAAATTAGTATGTATCAAACAACCACTCAAACAAATCATCAGGAATTTATAAACTTTAATTTCAAAACCAACTACATGGGGAGCGAGATAACTTTAACTGTCGTTTCAAATAACGATCGTTACAGTGTATTAGTTGATGATAAAGTAATTGGCCACATTAAACTGGGCAATGTAAGGCATACCTGGTTTGTTGTCGACAGTAAATATATCGAACCCTATTTAGTAGATGAAATTGGGAATAGAATAGAAGCAAAGTACCTGATTCATTAATTAATCAACTCTCTTGTTTAGGCTTTATTAGCTTGAATAAAAACCATAAACCTGGCTTTAGCCGGGTTTTGTGTTTTTTGCAGACGGCTTCGGTCTTAATCCGCCATTCAACCGTCCATGTTTGAAATTCTTTTTGTTGCAGGCACCTCCGGTAATGTTTATACACAAAATTTATACATAAACGATAAACCTTAACTTATAGACAACCCCTGGGCTAAAATCAACGTAGCATGTTCATATTAATAATCATAATTGGAATAGAAATAAAAGTGTTTTGACATTTTGTAATAAATATGTTACATTGGCTTTTTAAAGGCGAGTTGCGTGTGAGTTAAAATTAATAGTCATGCGCAGGGGAAATATTTGTTGTTTTACCCGGAACCTTATTTTTATCATGATCAATCCCCTGCAAGATGAAAAGGGTCAAAAGTCTTGATGGTATACGTGCAATGTCAATATTGATGCTGTTGTTTGCCCATAGCCTTGGAGCCGTAAATCCAACCAACTTATCAAAAAACGAATATAATTTATTGTACAGTGAAGGAGGATTAAGTGTAATTAATTTTTTTGTAATCAGTGGTTACCTGATAACAAAAATGTTATTAATAGAAAGGGAAAAGAGGGGGAATATCAGTTTAAGAAATTTTTATCTGCGAAGATTATTCAGGGTATTTCCTGTGTTCTATTTGTACATTATTGTAATGATAATAATAAAGTGTTTTTTTATCCCCACACTTTTTGAAAACTATACAATAGTTGGGTTTGCGGCACTTTATCTATGGAACTACGTACATGTATTCAACATTCATGCATCGGCATCTGATCATGTAACTTTCATATTTGGTCATTTCTGGTCATTGGCGATAGAAGAGCAATTTTACCTGTTATGGCCAATTATGCTAATTAAATTGAATATTGGGACCTTAAAGAAAGTAGTTATTGGCCTGATCCTTATTATACCGCTACTAAGGGCTGCTGCATTTTTTTTAATACCTGCCGACAGGGGTAAAGAAGATATGATGATATTAATGGCGGGTGGTAATAGTATACTTATCGGATGTTTAGGCGCTTTAATAGAAAACACAAACTTTTTTAAAGAGAAATTATTAAGGGTTATTTATAATAAAAGTTTAATTTTTTTCACAGCAATATTTTTATTCATTATTTCACCTTTGTTAGAAAGATACTTAGGGCGGTATTATGCTGTGCCTGCAGGTAATTCCTTAATTAGTGTATGTATTCTTATTCTTCTATTTTGGTTAATTTATGTACCTTCAAAGATATCCGATTTTTTTAACACCAAAGCGATGGTACATCTTGGCCTGCTTTCGTATTCATTATATGTTTGGCAACAACCATTTTTAAACGGGGGAACTCATTTTTGGTTTAACCGGTTTCCTCAAAATATACCCTTAATATTTGCGGTAGCATATATTTCCTATTACCTGGTTGAAATGCCTGTTTTAAAAATAAAAAAGAGGTTTGAAAGGATTTAAATTTAAAAATACTTTTGATTAATTGCCGCCTGTAAAATAGGATGCCAAAGCAAACCCGCTGATGGTTACTACAGGTGCATTAATACTCCCTTCGGACCGTGGCCCATACAGTATCGATGGTAACTTGTACGTTCAATTAATATGAAAAGGATCAAAAGCCTTGATGGCATGCGTGCCATAGCTATATTACTGGTTTTATTTTCTCATTGTATTACAACCATGAACCTAAACATATCTAATGGTAAGTATAACTTTTTGGCGTGCAGTGGAAAGTTAGGCGTAAGCATATTTTTCGTAATCAGTGGTTACCTGATCACAAAACTATTAATGTTAGAAAAAGAAAAGACAGGAAATATCAGTTTAAAAGATTTTTATCTGCGGAGAATATTCAGGATTTTTCCTGTATTCTATTTGTATATTATAGTAATGATATTAATAAAATGTTTTTTCATTCCTGTACTTTTTGACAATTACGCATCAGTCGTTGTTGCGGCGCTTTACTTATGGGACTGTGCATTTTTGTTCAATATTCATGTATCTGCAAAAGTATATTCTGTATTCGGTCATTTCTGGTCATTATCGGTGGAGGAGCAATTTTACCTTTTATGGCCAATTACGCTTGTTAAATTGAATATCGGCACTTTAAAAAAAGCACTGATTGGTATAATTCTTATCATGCCTTTTATAAGGCTTGCCATTTATTTTTTTATACCCGGAAGCAGGGGCCAGGCAGATATTATGCAACCACTTGAAGGTGGTAATACCATACTCATCGGATGTTTGGGCGCTTTAACAGAAAATACCCATTTTTTTAAAAGAAATGTATTAAAGCTTATTGGTAATATTGGTTTAATTAGCATTACAGCCTTGGTTTTATTCATTATTTCACCCTTGATCTGGGTGCATTTTAAAGGAACGTATAACGAACCAATAGGTAACATTTTAGATGGCCTCTGTATTGTCATACTTCTTTTTTGGTGTATTTATATACCATCAAAAATATCTGCTATTCTTAATAGCAAAGTATTAGTCCAAATTGGGATACTTTCGTATTCATTATACGTTTGGCAGGAATTATTTTTATTTTCGAACAGGAAATTTCATTTTTGGTTTAATCAATTTCCTTTAAATATATTTTTAGTATTCGCCATCGCGTTTATTTCTTATTATTTGATTGAAAGGCCCATTTTGCACTTAAAAAAGAGGTTTGTAAGGGTTTAAGGTTAAGATACCGGCTACCGTTTAATATCCTTCCTTGAACCCCATTTTATCCATTCCTCTTTGTCGATGACCGCACAATCAATTTAGGCTTTATACTGATGATCTTAGGCACCACTTCTGTATCCTTATTATCCATTTCCTGGAAATAAAGATTAGCCACCGTTTTTCCCATATAAACACTAAACTGGTCTATAGTGGTAATGGACGGACTGGTTATTTCGGTAAAAGCCTCGTTTGAATAACCGCAAATACCAAGTTCCGAAGGCACTTTAATACCCATTACCGAGGCCACTTCCAATACACCCAAAGCTGAAAAATCAGAAGTGGAAGCAAATATCGCGTCAGGCGGTTCGGCAAGGTTTAATAGTTTCCTGGTGGCCTTTGCCCCAAGTTCTTTGGTCCAGGCATTTTCAATGATCAATTCATCCAATATAAGCATGTCATGTTTTTTCAGGGCACTTAAATAACCTGTTTTACGCTGCCTGAAAATTTGCAGGTTCTGCGGACCCTCCAGCAAAGCTATACGTTTATACCCTTGTTCAATAATATGCGACACCGCTTCAAACGAGGCCAGCTCATTGTCATTAATTACCTTTAATGTCTCCAGTTCATCGGCTACGCGGTCAAACTGTATCAGTTGTATGCCATTATCTATTACGTTTTGCAGGTGCCTATGATCGCTGCTATCAACCGATAGGGATATTACAATACAATCAACATGCTGGTTAATGAGGGTATTGACACATTTTACCTCTTTGCTTTGCAATTCATTCGATTGGCAAATAATCAGGTTATAGCCCTTTTGATAAGATGCCTCTTCAATACCTGCAATAACATTCGAGAAAAAGTTTTGGTTAATAAATGGAACTACCACCCCGATTGTTTTTGATTGGCCCTTGCGCAGGTTGGAGGCAAGGGTATTACGTTTATAATTTAATTCGGCAGCCGTTTTTAATATTAATTTTTTGGTTGCCTCGTTTACGTGGTTGCTGTTATTTAACGCCCTCGAAACTGAAGAAGCGGCAATATTCAGCTTTTCGGCAATGTCGTAAATGGTAGTCCTTTTTTTGTTTTTCATAATATTTCACGAAAATTAAAAAATAAATGTCGGCAATCGATTGCAGATTAAAAAAATAATTTAATTTCGTTCCGTAAAGTCAAAAACCAAGAGCCAAGAATCAAGAGTAAGGAAAATAATTAGTATTTTAATGGGATAGAACATTCTCACCATGTTTTATCTTGATTCCTGGCTCTTGGTTCTTGATTCTCATTTTTCATAAACCGCAACAGTAATGTTATTTTTAGGAATAGATATTGGAACTTCATCGGTTAAAGCTTCCGTAGTTGATGCAGCTACGCAAAAAGTTGTGGCATCGGCGCAATACCCGGACACAGAAAGCCCCATCATTGCACTGCAGCCCGGCTGGGCCGAGCAATCACCTGATATGTGGTGGGAACATACCCAAAATGCTATAGAATTATGCAATAAAACCGGTTTTTATAATCCCTCTGATATTGCAGCTATCGGCATAGCTTATCAAATGCATGGTTTGGTATTGGTTGATAAGGATCAGCAGGTATTGAGAAACAGTATTATATGGTGCGACAGCCGCGCAGTTGAAATTGGTGATAAAGCTTTTGAAACGATAGGCGAGGGGCATTGTTTATCGCACTTATTAAACTCACCCGGTAACTTTACAGCATCAAAACTGGCCTGGGTTAAAGAAAATGAGCCTGCAATTTATGAGCGAATAGATAAGTTTATGCTGCCAGGTGATTTTATTTCCATGCGGCTTACAGGCGAAATAAACACATCGGTATCTTCACTATCAGAAGGCGTATTTTTCGATTTTTTAGACAATCGATTGTCAAAAGATGTTATCGACTATTTTGGGTTTGATAAATCGCTGTTCCCAACCATTCAGCCTGTATTTTCATCACATGGCGGTTTGCTGGCATCTATCGCACAAAAACTAAAATTAAAACCAGGTATACCCGTTAGCTATAAAGCAGGCGATCAGCCCAATAACGCCCTCTCACTAAATGTATTAAACCCCGGCGAAGTTGCTGCAACGGCGGGTACATCGGGTGTGATATATGGAGTAAGTGATCAACTGGCCTATGACAAGCAATCGCGGGTAAATACATTCGCCCACGTTAATTACACCGAAGAACAAAAACGCCTTGGAGTATTATTATGCATTAACGGGGTAGGAAGTTTATACCGCTGGACAAAAAATGTTTTTGGATCAACCGAAAGCTATCTGCAAATGAACCATAAAGCCAGCGAAGCGCCTTTGGGCAGCAGCGGCTTACTTGTTTTGCCTTTTGGCAATGGCGCCGAACGTATGCTGAATAACAAAATAGTTGGCGCACATTTTCATAATATCGACTTAAATATACATACGCAGGGTCACGTGATCCGCGCAGTACAGGAAGGGATTGCCTTCTCGTTCAGGTATGGACTGGATATTATGCGTGAAAACGGCATGAATCCAACAGTGATCAGGGCCGGGAAAAACAACCTGTTTTTAAGCGAGTTGTTTACCGAAACATTTGTAAACATAACAGGCGTGCCTGTCGAGCTTTACAAAAACGACGGCGCCGCAGGAGCCGCCCTCGGCGCAGGCATCGGGGCAAAAATATTTTCATCCCCGCAACAGGCATTTGAACATATGCACCCAGTACAACTGGTTGAACCGGCAACAAAACATCTTGAACCCGTTTACCAGGAATGGAAAGCTTTACTTATAAAACAACTCGATAAGACTTACGAAGTTTTCAAAACTTCGTAAGTCTGATATAGACAATTCACTAACTCACTAATTCAATAATTCAAACATGATAACTACAGGAGAAAAGGAATATTTTAAAGGCATAGGCCAGGTAAAATATGAAGGCACACAATCAGATAACCCGCTGGCATTTCGCTGGTACGATGAAAATAAGATAGTTGCGGGTAAAACCATGAAAGACCATTTGCGCTTTGCCTGCGCATACTGGCACTCGTTCTGCGGCAGCGGGGCCGATCCTTTTGGCGAACCTACCCACCTATTTCCGTGGAGTGTAAAAACCGATGCGGTTGAACGTGCCAAAGATAAAATGGATGCTGCATTTGAGTTCATCACCAAAATGAACATGCCTTATTACTGCTTTCATGATGTGGATGTGGTTGATTATGGCAATGATGTAAATGAAAACGACAGGCGTTTACAGGCATTGGTTGAATATGCGAAACAAAAACAGGCCGCCAGCGGTGTTAAACTGCTTTGGGGAACATCAAATTTGTTCAGTCACCGCAGGTATATGAACGGTGCTTCTACCAATCCCGATTTCCATGTGCTTAGCCATGCTGCAGCACAGGTAAAAGCAGCGCTCGACGCAACAATAGCATTAGGCGGCGAAAACTATGTTTTTTGGGGTGGCCGTGAAGGTTACATGAGCCTGCTGAACACCGATATGAAACGCGAACAGGAACATTTAGCGAAATTTTTGCATACCGCTAAAGATTATGCCCGCAAACATGGCTTTAAAGGGACTTTCTTTATCGAGCCAAAACCTTGCGAACCAACCAAGCACCAGTATGATTATGATGCTGCAACGGTATTAGGCTTTTTGCAGAAATATGACCTGCTGAACGATTTTAAACTGAATTTAGAAGTTAACCATGCTACGCTGGCTGGCCATACTTTTCAGCATGAGCTGCAGGTAGCTGCGGATGCGGGTTTACTGGGTTCGATGGATGCCAACCGCGGCGATAACCAGAACGGCTGGGATACCGACCAGTTCCCGAATGATATAAACGAGGTAACCGAAATAATGATGATCGTACTGGAAGCAGGCGGTTTCCAGGGCGGGGGCATAAACTTTGATGCTAAGATCCGCCGCAATTCAACCGATCCTGCCGATTTGTTTTATGCGCACGTTGGCGGTATGGACATTTTCGCAAGGGCTTTGATTATTGCTGATAATATCCTGCAAAAATCTGATTATTTAAAGCTGCGTAAAGACAGGTATGCTTCTTATGATACCGGTAAAGGCAAAGCGTTTGAAGAAGGAAAGCTATCATTAGAGGACCTGCGGGCATACGCCATTGAAAACGGCGAACCTGCAACCATAAGCGGCAAACAGGAATTTATTGAGAATTTGATAAACAGGTATATTTAGGGGAATTGGTTGATTAAGTTGATTGGGTGAGTGGTTGATTAGGAGGACGAATATGCTTATAGCTAAACGTTTTTTAACTTAATCGACCTATTAAACTTAATCAACCTAATCAACTTAATCAACTTTTAACTATACTTGTCAAACCAACGATTAAACTTAAAACATAAACAAAAAAACTAAAACATGAGCACGTTAAGCACCGGCGACTACATTGTATTTATTGTCTACTTTTTAATAGTATCATGTTACGGGTACTGGGTATATAAGCGGAAAAAAGACGCGGAAACTACCTCTACAGATTACTTTTTGGCTGCCGGTTCGCTTACCTGGTGGGCAATAGGCGCTTCGCTCATAGCTTCCAACATTTCGGCAGAACAAATGGTAGGGATGAACAGCTCAGGCTTCACCATGGGCTTAGCCATTTCCGGCTACGAGTGGATGGCCGCTTTAACACTGGTGCTTGTCGCGGTATTCTTCATCCCGGTTTACCTGAAAAATAAGATATATACCATGCCGCAGTTTTTAAATCAGCGGTATAACGGCACGGTGGCGCTCACTATGGCCATATTCTGGCTTTTATTATACATCGTTGTAAACCTAACATCCATCCTGTATTTAGGGGCTATCGCCATACACGGTATTTCGGGGATTAATTTCCAGACATGTATTTGGGGGCTTGCAATTTTTGCTGTTATAATAACGCTGGGCGGGATGAAGGTTATTGGGTACACCGATGTTATACAGGTATTCTTTTTGATTCTGGGCGGCTTGGTAACTACCTATATTGCCGTAACACAGGTAGCTGATCATTTTGGCACCCCTGGTTTTTTGAAAGGCTTAAGTTTAATGAAAGAACATGCAGCAGGCCATTTCCAGATGATATTTAAGCGTGATAATGCAAACTACTCGGATTTGCCCGGCCTTTCGGTACTGATCGGTGGTTTGTGGATCACTAACCTTAATTATTGGGGATGTAACCAGTACATTACCCAAAGGGCTTTGGGTGCTGACCTTAAAACGGCCCGCAGCGGTTTATTGTTCGCTGCCTTTTTAAAATTATTAATGCCGGTTATTGTTGTTTTACCGGGCATTGCAGCTTTCATATTATACAAGGAAAATATATTTCATTCCCAAATGCTTGAAAATGGCACGTTAAACGCCGATAAAGCTTACCCCTCATTGCTTAATTTACTGCCGCATTGGTTTAAAGGTTTATCATTTGCTGCCTTAACCGCAGCTATAGTGGCCTCCCTTGCGGGGAAAGCCAATAGTATCGCAACTATTTTCACGCTCGATATTTACAGGAAAATCAATAAAAAAGCAGTTGACCATAAATTGCTTGTGGTGGGTAGGATCACCGTTGTTGCTGCCATGATCATAGGCATTGTAATATCCCCTTTCCTGGGTATCGATAAAAAAGGGGGCTTTCAATTTATACAGGAATACACTGGCTTCTTTTCCCCCGGTATATTTGCCATGTTTCTTTTAGGCTTTTTCTGGAAGAAAACAACCTCCAACGCGGCATTGTTTGCCACTGTCGGCGGGTTTGTTATGTCGGTAGTATTTAAATTAATGCCGCTGTTTACAAACCTGGAGCCCTTAAAAAACTATGGTTTTTCAACGCTGGTGCTGCAAAAGGATGGGGTAACCAAATTGTACGAAATCCCTTTCCTTGACCGTATGGCTATAGTGTTTGTCATTTGCGTTATTGGTATGTACATTATTTCCATGATAGAAAATGCAAGCGGCAAACGGGTGAATTCGCTCGAAGTAGATACCAAAATGTTTAAGACTACAACAGGCTTTGCAGTTGGAGCGCTTATTATTACGGGTATTCTTGCAGCGCTTTATACTGTTTTCTGGTAGGAAGTTGTATTTGAATTGTTAAAAAAATAGCGATGAGATTTAAAGTTCATCGCTATTTTTTTGATGTGGCCAGAGGGTTTATTTTGATATTTTTGAAGGGTAAATAATCTAAAGCTAAGTCAGGATTTTGATAGAAAAGAATTGTCTTATCATTAATAAAAATATCTTGATATGCACTAACAAAACAAGGAAGAGCAATCAAGGAGACTATAACAATAAAAATAAGATGATACCACCTTAATTCATAAATAAATATACAATTGTTTTGGGGATAACTAATACCTAACAGGTATAAAGAAATCTTATTTTTTTACTTTATTAAGTCATTAATGGTAGACATTTGATGACCCCAAATAGAACACCCGGTAACAGTCCATAAAATATTGTTAAAAATAAATTAATATTGATTATGGAAAAATATCTTAACAACATCGCCAAATGGTGGGTGCTTATAACAACCGCTTATATTATAATTGGCCTACTTAAAATTTCTCTATATTATTCTGCCTTTGGAATTAATATAGTTACATATTGTGATTTATCAGAAATTCTTACTCTCTGGTGGCCAGACGCAATATTCACGTTATTTTTTATTATTCTACCACTAATTTTCATCGTTTTTTTGGAACTTGTGAAAACAGATGATAAAGAAAATTACCATTATTATCACTTTGCCCCCAGATTAGTTTTTTTTCTTATTATTATTTTAATTCTCGTAAGATATATTTTAAATCTAAATGGCTTAAGTGAATATCGTTTAAGTTTTATTCGCCATTCATTGAATTTCATTTTAGTTATAGTTGTCAGTTTTTTTGCACTGCCAGTGGTTTTGATAACTACGATCAATTACATTCGAATTTATAGACGGTCTAAGAGCCATAAATTTGTTTACGAATACTCAAAAAAGGGCGCCTATTTCTGTATCGCTATTGCCGTGTTCTTTTCTTTTATGTTGTCATCTATTGAAATTGAGGCGGGAGATATTGATGAAAATGCTTTTGAAGTGGTGAGTTTTAAGTCAAAAGCGGATTCAATAAAATCGGATAATAACATACGATTGATAGGAAAAACAAAAAATTATATATTTTTTTATGATAAAAAACAGGAACTTGCAATAGTTTATCCCATGCAAGATATCTTAAAACTTACATTTCAAAAGATTAGGAACGTCAAAAAAAGTTCCCAAAAACCGACGCTAACTAATCCGCCAAACACCAAATGACCATTCCCCAATACATCGAACAAGTACAAAAGCTCTATAAAACAGGTTTATCAAGTGAGCATAGTTACAGGGGTGATTTAAGAACATTACTTGAAAGTATTGTGCCGGAGGTTATGGTTACCAATGAACCCAAACGTATTGAATGCGGCGCACCTGACTATATTATTACCCGAAATGGAATCCCTGTTGGCTATATTGAAGCGAAGGATTTAGGTAAGGATATAGGACACAAAGATTATAAAGAGCAATTTGATAGATATAAAAAATCGCTTAATAACTTAATCATTACCGACTACATAGATTTTTGGTTATTCATAGACGGTGAACTTAAAACCCAAATGAAAATTGCTGAAATCGTAGATCACCAAATAAAACCCATCCAGGAAAACTTCGAACAGTTTAACGCCCTTATCAAAAGCTTTTGTACGCATGTGGGGCAAACCATTAAATCAGCATCTAAACTTTCTGTTATGATGGCTGATAAGGCAAAATTACTTTCAGAGATTATTGAAAATGCTTTAAATAGTGATGTGGAAAATGAAGCCGACAGTTCGCTTAAAGAGCAGATGCACGCCTTTAAGGACATTTTGATACATGATATAACACCAAGAGAGTTTGCCGACATATACGCACAGACAATTGCCTACGGTATGTTTGCAGCCCGGTTACACGATACAACGCTTGATACTTTTACGAGGCAGGAAGCGGCCGAACTCATACCAAAAACAAATCCTTTTTTACGTAAGTTGTTCCAATACGTAGCAGGCTATGATTTGGATAGCCGTATAATATGGATTGTTGATGCTTTGGCAGATATTTTTAGAGCTACTGACGTAGCGGCATTACTTCAAAATTTCGGTAAGTCAACCCAAATGAACGACCCGATCATTCATTTTTACGAAACCTTTTTAGCTGAATATGACCCTGCACTACGTAAATCAAGAGGGGTGTGGTACACGCCCGAACCTGTAGTTAACTTTATTGTACGTGCGGTTGATGATATTTTGAAAACTGAATTCGACTTACCGAATGGTTTAGCTGATAACAGTAAAATTAAAATCAAGCAAAAATCGGTAACAAAAGCAACCGCAGATCAGCGATCAAAGCTTAAGGAAGTAGAAACGGAAATTGAAGTCCACAAAGTACAAATACTTGACCCGGCAACTGGCA
>Ga0206864_1245_pt1 | contig 14797 bp, 4 predicted proteins | sample Alteio_BWOrgCont_42_FD_152632 | JGI IMG/M metagenome (GOLD analysis project Ga0206864, IMG submission 152632) | Enriched cells from forest soil in Barre Woods Harvard Forest LTER site, Petersham, Massachusetts, United States -... | ecosystem: Environmental > Terrestrial > Soil > Temperate forest > O...
GTATCCACAATAGCCATAACAAGCCGAAACCCATCAATAAATTATGCAGCCACCGCAATTCGTAGCGATAGCGGTCACCTCCGTTAAATTCCAGGGTTTGATAAAAGCGTTCTACCAGCCTGTGAGATGCGAACAGGTAGGCGCTGACCGAAATAAACACCAACAAATGCAATACCGGGTTTAACCGCCGAAATATTAAGGTGTCAAACGTAGCTGCGGCAGACTTTATACTCTCCCTAACCTCCAAAAGTAAAGCGCCTTGTTGCAGCAAAAGCGGGCTGAAATGAAGCAAGTCCTTAAAACGAATTTTATATTCCGGCCGGGTAATTTTAAGCACATAAAAGTAGATCAGGGGGCCAAGCACCAGCGAAAATTGCATCGGCATCCAGTTCCAGTGCGGAAAGTATGTCCCCAATCCGACATCATTGCCCAGCACCCAAATCATCGACAAAACGATGGTTGCGAGCGCCAGGCCGAGAAAGCGGTTTGCAGCCTGGTTGACTCTTTTGGTAAACCCTAAAAGCAGGGCAAACATCAGCCCGATAAATATCGTTCCCAGGAAGGCCAGGTCATAGGGGCTGATATGGAAGATATGAGCGTTCAATTGGTTTTACTGCGGCAATACTTGTTCCAATTTACTAACATATTGACAGATAGAAAATTATATGGCACTTGAAATATACGTTGTAACAATATCGAACATTGGGCCGTTCGGTTTTGAATTGCCTGTACCATCGTCGGATATAAAAATGCGTTCCGTATCTCACCCCGGAACGCACCAAATAGTGTTTCAACTAAATCGAAAATCCACAAATGGCATCTCGACTGCCTACTCCCTACTGCCAACTGCCTACTCGCTTCGAAGGCTCTTCACCGGGTTCATCAAAGCCGCTTTGATACTTTGAAAACTTACCGTTAACAGGGTGATGAGCAATGCGCCCGCGCCGGCCGCCGCGAATATCCACCAAGATAGTTCGGCCCGGTACTGGTAATTCTGTAGCCAGCTATGCATGAAAAAGTAGGCTGTTGGCGTTGCGATGAGGAGTGAAACAACAATCAGGTATACGAAATCCTTCGACAGCAATTGCCAAATGGTATATACAGAAGCGCCCAGCACTTTGCGGATACCAATTTCTTTGGTCCGTTGCTCCGCGACAAACGAAGACAGGCCAAATAACCCGAGGCAGCTTATTAAGATGGCCAGCGAGGCGAACGCGCCAGCGAGTTTGCCTACCCTTTCTTCCGCTGCAAACTTTTTACCATACTCTTCATTAACAAAGGTGTAATCAAAGGGCGCGGCAGGAACGAGGTTTTTAAATACCGCCTGGATTTTCGGCAGCGCTTCAGCGGCGCTCCTCGCCGGATTGATCTTGATCAGAATAGCGCCCATCCCGCCGTTGAGGAAGAAAACCGTAGGATATGCCGGCTCGAAAGGCGAATTCATAACCATATCTTTTACGACACCTAAAATTTTATATTGCTCGGCTTTACCACCGTTTGCGGCCCAGGTTAGCGTTTTTCCCACCGGGTTTTTCAAACCCATGTATCTTACCGCCGCCTCATTGATCACCAAACCCGAAGAGTCAGTAAAAAATGCTCTCGAAAAGTCCCGCCCGTCCATAAATTGCCAGCCCACGGTTTTCCCAAACTCATAGGTAACCGGCACTGTTCCAAAGCTGCTCTCGGCGGCGGGGTTTCTGCCCGGCCAGTCGATACCGCCGGTTTCTGACGAGATCCCGGTTAGTGACCCTCCGGTTTCCGCCACTTCGGATACCACACCCGTGTTTTTCAATTCATTCCTGATCAGGTCATATTTTCCCTGGAAATCGGGCGTATTCATTTGAACGGTCAGCAAGCCGTCCCGTGAATAACCCACGGGCCTGTTTTTGGCAAACTGTATTTGGCGGTAGACCACTATGGTCCCGATAATTAAGATAATGGATGCCGTGAACTGGATAACCACCAATGCTTTACGCGGCATCGCGGCAAAATGGCCCACCCGGAAAGTACCTTTTAACGCATTTACCGCGTTAAAGGAAGATAAGTAAAGTGCCGGGTAGCAACCGGCAAGCAACCCGGTAATCAAAATGAAGCCGATACCCGCCGTCCAAAACCATGCATTTTCAACAGGAATACTGATGGTCTTACCGGCCACCCCGTTAAACCAAGGTAAGATTAGGGCAATTAACCCAATTGACAGGAGATAGGCAAACGCGGCTATTAAAACCGACTCACTAAAGAACTGCGCAATCAGTTGGATTCGGGCGGAGCCCATCGTTTTCCGGATACCCACTTCTTTTGCCCGTTTCTCGGAACGGGCAGTACTCAGGTTCATGAAATTGATACAGGCCAGCAGTAATACAAAAGCACCGATGATCCCATAAAACCAAACAAACTTTAATTCTTCACTGGTGACGATCGTTCTGTTTTCAAATTTTGAAAACAAATGCCATTTACTCATTGGCTGAATAAAAAGTTCGGGCTTGTAAAGGGCGGCTTTCTTCTTACTCGTATGCTCAAGTTTCAAATCTTTTATTTTTGCAGACAAATTATTAAAATCTCCATTAGGATTGAGTTGCACATAGATATCAAAAGAATTATTTTTCCAGTCATTTACCGCATGTTTAACCGATGGGTCGGACGAAGAAACATACAGGTCCCAGGGTGCAATGAAGGCAACATCCTTGAATTCGGAGTTATTGGGTAAATCCTTGTAAACGCCCGTCACCGTCACATTTACCTTATTGTCAATCGTTAACACCCGGTTGATGGGATCAGCATTCCCAAACAATGTGTTGGCCAGCGATTGTTTCAACAGAATGGAGTTAGGGTTTTCCAACCCATTCCGGCTGCCGTTCACCATTTTAAAGGTCAGCATTTCCGGCGCTTCCGGCTGCATATACCTGCCCGGCTGCATAAAACGCTTGTTGCCGCCCGAGATAATATGTGATTCTTCATCGGTAGAAAGTACAACGTATTTAAAATCATGCCCAAACGAGGTACGCAGTTCCTCACTTAAAGGAATAGGCAATGCTTTATAGGTACCGTCCCCGTTATGTATCATCACCTGGCCGATGCGGTCATAGTTCTGATGGTACTTATTAAACGACAGTTCGTCGTAGATCCACAAGCCAATGAGCATAGCCACCGCCATGCCAACTGATAAGCCGGTAATATTAATAAAGGATTGTGCCTTGTTTTTAACAAGATTCCTCCATGCGATTGTTAAATAATTTTTAAGCATATAGTTGCGGTTTAATTTTTCATGAGACCACCGGGAAGTGGTTTCACGATGTAAAATTACCGGGACAAACTGTTGTCGGCTGCCCAAATTATAAGATGGCTGTTCTTTTTTCAGGCTATTTTTATATTCCAGCGGGCTTTTCCCGGCCATTTGCCTGAAAATGCGATTGAAGGAGGTTTGGGAATTAAACCCGCAGTCAAAGGCAATGCCCAGCAAGGTAATATGGTGATAAGCAGGATCCTGCATCTTGTTGATCACGTCGCGAACGCGGTACTCATTGACGAAATCGTTAAAATTCTTTTTAAGCGCCGTATTGATAACGCGGGATAATTCATGGGGCGTAATGTCCAACTGTTCCGCCAAGGCGCCTAAACCGAGCTCGGCATCCTGGTAATAGCGGTTTACCTTCATTAAGTTTTTCAACCAGGCGCCTTTTTGTGAAAGTTCAGATGAGGGCAAGGGCCTGGGAACCGCAAAGGCATCGACAGGCGCCCTGACCCCCGACCATGAAAATGCGACTGCCGCAAGGCCGATGCTGATGACTGCCAAAAGCAAGTAGACAGGGTAGTAAAAATATATTTCAGGCAGGTTGCGGCAACAAATATAAGCTGCGACTACAAAGAGTGCGGACAGCAGCCACAAAGTTCTTAAACGTGCGAGTATCCCGCGTAAGCGCCAAAGCTCGTGACGGCGTCGGTCAGTATTTTTGTTTCCCGGCGCCTGTTGAAAGCGGGGTATCAGCTGATAGGCATAGTGCAAGTATAGGGCAATTGAAATATAGTCCGAAACCTGTAACAGGGGGTTTAACTGGTCAGTACTGCCGGTGATGCCTGATAATAGCACAATTTGAACGAACAGCAGGGGGCCGAAATGGAGCGCATCCCTCCAGCCAAACCCGAAGCCGGGCCGGGTAATTTTCAGTACATAAAAATAGATAAGGGGGCCGGTAGCGAGCGAAAGTTGGATAAAGGGCTGGCTCCATCGCAGATAGGGGCCGGCCATCGTTGTGTCGATGTCCAAAAGCCCGGCCAGCACCATAACTATATTGACGAGAGTCAGCGCAAGAAGCCGGTTTGCAACCCGGTTAGTGCTTTGGGTGAAGGCTAATAGCAACGCAAACGCAACGCCGATGAAAATCGCTCCCACGGCGAACAGGTCATAGAGGGTGATATGGAAAGTATATGCATGCAAGTAGTTTTATTGCTTCAATCCCTGTTCCAATTTATTAACTTGCTGATATATCGCAAATAGCGCTTTATTTACACCAATTGTTGTAACAAAACCGAACAATGGACCGTTCGGTTTTGAATTGCCAGTAACCGTCAGTTTGCAGTGTGCAGTTCGCAGTGGGCAGTTTTTATCTCAACTGCCACTGCTAACTGCTACTCGCTTCTCAGGCTCCTCACCGGATTTGCCACCGCTGCTTTTATCGCCTGGAAGCTAATGGTAACGAGGGTAATGACTATAGCCGCTATGCCCGATGCGATAAACACCCCTACGCCGATGCTGACGCGGTAGGTGTATTGTTGGAGCCAATTGTGCAGGTAATAGAACGCCACCGGCGAGGCAATGACGCAACTGATGGCTACCAGCCCGATAAAATCGCGGGAGAGCATCAGCCAAACCTGCGCTATGGAAGCGCCAAGCACTTTGCGGATACCGATCTCCTTGGTGCGCTGTTCAGCAACATAAGCGGCCAGCCCGAACAGCCCGAGGCAGGATATAAATATGGCCAGCCCGGCGAACACGCCCGCCAGCTCGCCCACCAGCACCTCCAGGTTAAACTTGTGCTCATACTCTTCGTTCACAAATTTGTACTGAAAGGGGTAAGCCGGGTTATATTTGTCAAATATCTTACCGATCTTATCGATCGCAGTATGCATGCCGGCGTTTTTCGCCAGCCGGTACGTCACCACAAACCCGTTGGGGTTATGCCCGAAAACGGCAGGATCCACTGGCTTATACGGCGAATCCATCAGCGCGTCTTTTACCACGCCGATGATCCTTACCGGCTTTTTGTTGAAATTAATGGTTATCAGTTGATTAACAGGGTCTTTCAAGCCGATGCGCCTAACCATCGCTTCATTCACTATCACATTCAGCGTGTCGCTGTTCCAGTCGCCTGTGAAATTGTGCCCACCGGCAAAGGTCATCCCCAGGGTCTTAAAGTAGTCCCCGGATATCCATATCGCGCCGATGTTCACGCTCTCGTCGCCCGCATTTTTGCCCGGCCAGTTATCCAGCGAAAAATGGCTGTAAACCTGTGTCGCCGGCGAGGTTGACGAGGCCACACTCTCCACCAGCCCCGAAGATAGCAGATCGTTTTTCAGCGCCTCATATTGCTGGGAAAGGTCACTGTTCATGTCGGTCATCATTAGCCTGTCGGCGCTGTAACCTGTCGGCCGGTCCTTCACATACTGTACCTGCTGGTAAACGATCACGGTACTGATGATCAGCGCGATGGAACAGGTAAACTGCACCACCACCAGCACCTTCCTCGGCACGGATGCCCACCGGCCCACCTGGATGCTGCCCTTGAGCACCTTGACAGGGTTGAACGAGGACAGGTAAAACGCCGGCCGGCTCCCCGCTATCAAACCCGTGAAAAGCACAAACATGATCATGATGGCCCAGAAACCGATATTGCCATAAGGAATATGGACATCAGAACCCGTCAGCGCATTGAATGCCGGCAAAGTTAGCTGAACCAGCAGCAAGCTCAGCAGGAACGATATAAACGTCACCAGCACCGACTCCGTCAGAAACTGGTAAACCAAATCGATACGGGCCGAGCCGATGGCTTTGCGCACCCCAACTTCCCTTGCCCGCTTCTCAGACCTCGCCGTGGAAAGGTTCATGAAATTGATACAGGCGACAACCAGCACCAGCATACCGATAATGCTGAACAAACGCACATATTCTATAAAGCCGCCAACAGCTTTGCCATTTTTAAAATCGTTGTATAAATGCCAGTCCGCCAGCGGATGCATAATCACCTCGGGCTTTAACGACTGCATCTCAGGGCTTCTTTTATTGACGATATCCCCGATCTTAGGCGCGATCTGCCCATAAGTTACGCCTGGCTCCAGCGCCACATAGGCAGAGAATGAATTGTAAGTCCACTTGGTGCGCCCATCTTTGATCCAGCCCTGGGTGGCTTCTGAATAAGCAAAAGGCACCAGATAGTTGAATTGCAGCGTAGCATTTGCAGGGATATCGCGGATAACACCTGTTACCGTCATGTTCTGCGAATTATCAAACCGCACATTTTTCCCAATTGGGTCAGCGTCGCCAAACAATGCTTTTGCGGTCGATTCGGTCAACACTATCGAATAGAGCTCTTTTAACGCTGAATTGGCGTTGCCTTTTATAAAGGGATATTGAAATATTTTGAAGAATTCCGCCCCTGCAGCGCCTCCTTCCAGGTAGAGCTTTTTATCGCCTACTAAAAGGCCGTGATTCATGCGGCCGATATTGTCAGCTTCAGCAACGTACTTTATGCCGGGGATCTCTTTCTTTAAAACATCAGTCAGCGGCAGCGCTATGGAAGTTTGGGTAGTCGTGCCGTCATGCTTCGAGGTCAGGTTCATTTCAACCTGGTATAATTGCTTATAGCCCGGCAGAAAACGATCATATGAATATTGGTTAGTCACCCATAAACCGATCAGGAGTGCCACGGCCATGCCGGCTGCCAGGCCGACGATGTTCAGCATGCTGTAAACTTTGTTGTGCAGGGTATTGCGCCAGGCGATCTTTAAATAATTTCTAAACATAAAATTGTGTGTTAATTTGTCATAAGACCACCTGGGAATGACTTCGTGACACGAAACTACCGCGGCAGAGCGGGATTGAGGGTTCAATTTATAAGATGGACCCTCTTTTTTCAGATCGCTGCTGTATGCTCCCGGGGTTTTCCCGGTCATTCGGCGAAAGGCCCGGCTGAAAGTTGTTTTTGAACTGAATCCGGAGTCAAAAGCAATGCCCAGCAGAGTTAGCCGGCCATAAACCGGGTTCTGCATTTTCCGGATCACATCAGCAATGCGAAATTCATTAATGAAATCGTTGAAGCTTTTTTTGAGTACTGCGTTGATGATCCGGGATAACTCATGGGGGGTCATGTCAAGCTTTTCAGCAAGCGAGCCTAAGCTCAATTCCGGGTCCTGGTAATAGCCGTTTTCTTTAACGGCTTTCTTCAGCCAGGCGCCTTTTTGCTTCAGTTCCGCAGGTAGCAACGGCCTGGAAACAAAAGGCATAGGAAGAGACACCCCAATATCCGGCCTTAGATGGGCGGCGGCCGCTATCCAGACAAAGAGGGCCGATAAAAGGACATACAAGGGCTCGTAAGCCCGGATGCCTAACCGGCCATGGTAATAGAAATAATCTACCGTAGTGTACGGGATCCACAATAGCCACAAGATACCGAAACTCGTCAGCAAGCGATGCAACCACCGTAATTCGTACCGGTACCTGTCACTTACCTCATTAAATTTCAGCCCTTGATAAAACCGTTCTATCAGCCTGTGAGAAGCGTATAAGTAGCTGCTAACGGAAATGAACACCAGCAATTGCAGCACCGGGTTTAACTGCTGAAATAGTAAGGTATCATACGTAGGAGCGCCAGTCCTTAAACCCTCTCTAACCTCCAAAACTAAAGCGCCTTGTTGCAGCAAAAGCGGGCCGAAATGAAGCAGATCCTTAAAACGAAATTTATATCCCGGCCGGGAGATTTTAAGCACATAAAAATAGATCAGCGGGCCGAGCGCCAGTGAAAATTGCAGCGGCAGCCAGCTCCAATGCGGAAAGTATGTCATCAGCCGGATGTCAACGCCCAATATCCAGGCCATCCATAAAACGATGGTTAAGAGGGCCAGGGCAAGAAACCTATTTGCGGTCGTGTTAGTGCTTTTGGTGAACCACAGCAGCAGGGTAAAAGTCAACCCGATAAATATCGTTCCGAGGAAGAACAGGTCATACAGGGTGATATGGAATATATATGCCTTCAAACTGCTTAGTTGCGTCAATCGCCGTTCCAAATTACTAACTTACTGACATATAGCCAATAGCCATTCATTTACGCCAGCGATTGTAACAAAACCGAACGTTGAAACCGTCCGGTTTTGTATTAACGACTAAAGACTTAGGACTCAATACTCACTCCGAGCGAAGGCTCTTCACCGGATTAGCCAAAGCTGCTTTTATCGCCTGGAAACTGATGGTTATTAAAGTGACAACAATAGCCATTAAGGCTGATAAAATAAATACCACCGGGCCAATGGTAATACGGTAATCATATTGCCGCAGCCAGTTAGTCATAAAATAAAACGCCAGAGGCGTAGCAACGACACAACCGATCAACACCAGCACCATAAAATCCTTGGACAATAATAACCAGACGCTGCTGACCGAAGCGCCTAAAACCTTGCGGATGCCGATTTCCTTTGTACGTTGTTCTGCCATGTATGCTGCCAGGCCAAACAGGCCCAGGCAGGAGATCAGGATAGTTAACCCCGCGAAAACGGCAGCCAGCTTACCGACCAGTTGTGCCTGTTTGAAATTACTGTCATAAGCGGCATCGGTGAAAAAGTAATCGTAAGGATAAGCAGGATTATATTTGTTAAAGATGGGCGCGAGTTTGCTTAGCGCCTCGTGCACGTTCACATCGGGCTTAAGCCGGTAGATCACTGTGCCGGCCTGATCCGGCTTATAAACAAATAAGGCAGGTAGTATCGCCGAAAACGGCGAGCCGATGATCGCGTTCTTAACCACGCCGATGATCCGCAAAGGCTCTTTCGACAATTCAGTGGTCAGCGTTTGGCCCACAGGGTCTTTCAATCGCAATTGCCGGACGGCGGCTTCATTGAGAATAACGTGGAGTGTATCGTCAGGAGTTCCTGCAAATCCCCGCCCTTCTTTCATTTTTATACCTGTGGTTTTAAAGAAGTCTTCTGAAACTGATGCGTAATTCATAGCGAGGCTTTCTCCGGCGTTTTTACCTGGCCAGTTTAACAGGTTGCAACCAGCCTGGAAATCAATTACGGGGACGGGGCTGGATGCCCTGGTGACATTCGCAACAAACCCACTTTGCAGTAAGTCATTTTTAAGGACGGTATAATTGCGGTTAAGATCGGCGCTCATCGTTGTCATGATCAGGCGGTCGGCATCATAGCCGGATGGCCGGTCTTTAACATGGCTGATCTGCTGATAAATGATGATCGTACCGATGATCAGCGCAATGGAACAGGAAAATTGAATGACGACCAGGATCTTACGGGGCAATGCCGCCGCTTTACCAACCCGGACCGCGCCGCGCAACACTTTTACCGGGTTAAAAGAAGAAAGGTAAAAAGCCGGCCTGCTGCCGGCCATAACACCGGTAAATAAAATAAACGCCAGAAGTAATACCCAGAAAAGAGGCACAGCGTATGGTATCTCCAACGCATTGCCGGTTAGCGCATTAAAGGCGGGCAATGACACCTGAACAATGGCAACAGCAAAAAGAGCGGCTATAAAAGTGACCAGGACAGATTCAGTCAGGAATTGCAAGATCAGGCTGGCCCGGTTCGAGCCGATCGCTTTTCTCACACCCACCTCTCTTGCCTTTTTCTCCGAGCGCGCTGTAAACAGGTTAACAAAATTGATACAGGCGATGAGCAGGACCAGCGCGCCGATAATGCAGAACATGCGCACATAAACAATAAAGCCGCCGGATAACTTTCCATTTTTGAATTCGGAATATAAATGCCAGTTTTTTACCGGCTGCAAAACAATCTCGACTTTGTGGATGGGATCATGTCCCTGCAGCAGGTTTTTGATCTTTGGCGCAAATTGTTCTTCAGTTACCCCCGGCTGCAATTCAACGTATTGATTAAATGGGTAATAGGTCCAGTTCGTCCTGGCCGGTTTTACCCAGGGCTCGGTTGCCTCCCAATAACTAAAAGGCAACAAGAAGCTGAACTGCAGGGTGGAATTATCCGGCACATTATCCATCAAGCCGACAACTTTTACATCATGCATGTTATCGAGCCGCACCATCTTACCAATCGGGTCATCATTGCCAAACAAGGCTTTAGCGGCGGATTGGGTAAGAATGATGGAAAAAGGCTCATTCAGGACAGTAGCGGAATTGCCTGAAAGCAAATGAAACTGAAACATCTTTAAAAAGTCGGCCCCTACGATCATGCCCTGCTGGTACAGCTTTTTGTCGCCCGCTATCAGGCTGTGGTTGAATGTCCAGCCGGTTTCGGCAACGTATTTAACTTCCGGGAAATTATTGCGCAAGGCGTTGGCCATGGGCAGGCAGCCGCCGCTTTGCGTTTGGATAACTCCATTTTGGTCGAAGTTCAGTTTTACCTGGTAAAGCTGTGTGGAATTGGGAAGAAAACGGTCATAGGAATATTCGTGCCAGGCCCATAAACTAATCAGTAAGGTTACGGCTATCCCCGCTGCAAGACCAATAATATTGAGGGCGCTGTACACTTTGTTCCCTGTAACGTTGCGCCATGCGATTTTTAAATAATTTTTAAACATAAAATTGCGGTTTAATTTGTCAGAAGACCACTTCGGGGTGGTTTCATGGTACGAAATTATCGTCGCCGGGCGGGGATGTTGTCCTAAGTTATAACATGGGAGTTCTTTTTTCAATTCAGCTTTATATTCTGCAGGGCTTTTGCCTATCCGGTCTTTAAATATCCGGTGAAAGGCGCTTTTCGAATTGAAGCCGGAATTATACGCTATGCCCATCAGCGTTAAATGGTCATAAGCAGGGTCCTGCATTTTCTGAACGACATCCAAAACACGATATTCATTGATGAAATCATTGAAACTTTTTTTAAGTACGGTATTAATTATCCGTGATAATTCATGGGTGGTCAGCACAAGCTTTTCAGCCAGCGAGTTTAAACTTAGCTCCGGGTCCCGGTAATAACGGCTGGTTTGTACGGCGTTCTTTAGCCAAATACCCCGTTGCTTCATTTCTGCGGGAAGAACTGGTTTTAAAGATGGAGCGGGGGCAATCAGCGCACCGGCATCTGGCCTTAAAAAAGCCGCGGCTGCCATCCAGATGGCCATTACCGCCAAAAGGAGGTATAAAGGATAATAAGCATGGAGGCCTAACTGGTTATGATAATAAAAATAATCGACCGCTGTAAAGGGTATCCACAAGAGCCATGGCACCCCGAAACCTGTCAGCAGACGATGCAGCCACCGCAACTGAATGCGGTACCGGTCGCCCCCATTAAATTTTAGTCGTTGATAAAACTGCCTTATCAACCTGTCAGCCAGGTAAAGGTAAATGATGACAGAAACAAACGCCAGCAACTGCAACGCCGGGTTAAGTTGATGATAGGCCGGCGTTTCAAAAGCAGGTGCGCTGGTTTTTACACTATCCCTAACTTCCCAGGCCTGGGCACCCAATTCCAATAGCAAGGGACTAAAATGCAGCAGATCCTTCCGGCTGAATTTATATTCCGGCCGGGTTATTTTGAGTACATAAAAATAGATGAGCGGACCCATCGCCAGCGAAAACGGCAATGGCAACCAGTTCCAATATGGAAAGCGGGTACTCAGTTGGATGTCGATGCCTAATACCCAAATCATCCACAAAACGACGGTTAAGAGGGCCAGGGCCAAAAACCTGTTTGCTATTAGGTTTATCTTTTTAGCGAACCACAGTTGCATGGCAAAAGTCGACCCGATAAATATTGTTCCCAGGAAAGCCAGGTCGTACAGGGTGATATGGGAAGTATTTGGATCCAAGTATTGTAATGGTATCAATCGTTGTTCCAAATTGCTAACTTACTGATAGATATAAAATTATATAATATTTGAAATATGGATTGTAATAAAAACGGACAGGGGGCTGTGCGGTTTTGAGGTGCCCTGTCTGAAAATAAAAAATGCGTTCCGTATCTCACCCCGGAACGCAACACATCAGTGTGTCAACTAAATCTCAGATCGCATGTTTAGGGACCTAAGTTCTTTTTGCCCTGCCGCCCAAATTACTCGCTTCTCAAACTCTTCACAGGATTCGCGATGGCAGCTTTAATAGATTGCAAACTGACCGTTACAAACGCCACTAATATCGAAACCCCGCCTGCTGCTATAAATACCCACCATTGGACGTTTATCCTGTAAGCAAAATCCTGTAGCCATTTTTCGGAAACATACCAGGCTATTGGCGATGCAATTGCTGTAGCGATAATTACCAGCAGCAAAAAATCCTTTGAAATCAATAAAATAATGGACGAAATATTTGCGCCCAAAACTTTCCTGATGCCTATTTCCTTTGTTCGCTGCATTACAGCATATGCGGTAACAGCAAACAGGCCGAGGCAGGCCAGCAATATGGCGAGCACAGAAAAAGTTGTGAATACGCCAGCAGTACGCTGTTCGGTGTGATATAAAGCATCATAATCATCATCCAAAAATTTATATTCAAAAGGGCGGTAAGGTACCCGTGTTTTCCAAATTTTTTCCAGGCCCTGTATGGTTGATACGGTATTACCCCCGTTTATCCTCACAAAAATATCCTGCGTTTGGAAATGATCGAGAAATATTAACAAAGGGCTAATTGGGTCGTGGAAAGACTTGAAATTAAAATCTTTAACCACCGCTTTTATCCTGCCTGGCGCGTCTTTAGAAATTTCTTTTCCGATCGCTTGTTCCGGCGTCCAGCCTAATGCCCTGGCTGCCGATTCATTGAGCATAAATGAATAACGGAAGTTTTTATATTTATTGGTAGTATCAATTTGTAATACATCAGTTTGGTTAAAGGCGCTTCCTGCAACTATTTTCAGTTGCATAGTTTTTATAAAGTCCTCATCCATCGGAAGGGCATTGACAGTTAAACTTTTGCCATCTTTTGTTTGAATAGCGTCACCCCACTTAACATCCACCGGCTCATTGTTTGCGGCAGCGACACTTTCTACACCGGGAATATTATTGATCACCTTTTTGAGCGCATCAACCTGGGGTATGGTTTTATAATCTATCGGCAAAACCACTACATTGCTTTTGTTATAGCCGATATCCTTATTGCGGATATAAGATAACTGCTGCAGTATGACCACTGTCGAGATAATAAGAAAAATGGAAATGATAAACTGGAAAACGATCAGTGACCGGCGAACGCTCTGGCCCGAAGTAAAGGAAAATCCAGATTTTAGTATCTTTGCCAGTTTAATATTTGATAATAATAGAGCCGGGTAAGCCCCGGCCAAAAAACCGATAACAACTCCCAATACAACGAGGCCTATCAGGATAATAGGATCTAATAAAGCGTTGAACTGAAACTGCGTCCCGGCAAGCTCGTCAAAGAAAGGAAGCAGGATGTAAGACAGGCCCAAGGCAAATATTGCTGCTATGGCTGTGACTAAGAGTGACTCCCAAATGAATTGTTTAAAAAGTTGCTGTTTTACGGCGCCAAGCACCTTACGCAAGCCTATTTCGGCCCCCCCGGCCTGCTGATTGCGCTATGGAAAGGTTGATGTAATTTACACCGGCAGTAATCAGGATAAGCAAGGCTACAACAATCAATATATAAATATACACGATACTCCCGTTGGGCTCCAAACCACCGGCAAGATTGGAATGTAAATGAACACTTGTCAATGGCTCAAGGCGGAGGGTTAGATACTGGCTGCCCGTCGTTTTAATTTCATCCTTATCGGCCTTGATCATATAAGCAGTAATTTGCTTTTGTAATGGCCGTACCGCCTCCTTATTTTTAAGTAGCAGATAGGTTATAAAATTACCCGATCCCCAGTCTTCAGTTTTAGCAGCATATAAAACATTAAAAGAGGCTACAAAGTCAAACTGTACCTGTGAATTTGAAGGAGCATCGGCGGCAATACCTGAAACAATATAACTCATATCGCCTATTTTTAAGACTTTACCGATAGGATCCTCCTTATCAAAGTATTTTTTTACTGCAGTTTGGGTGAGGACTATCTTATCGGTTGCGCTTAACACAGCCGCCGCATCTCCCTTCAGCAGTTTAAAGGAAAATATTTTAAAGAAAGAAGGATCTGCATAAAGGAAATTTTTTTCTTCGAATAATTGATTTTTGTAACCGACCACATTTGTTATTTTAACAAGTCGGACAAAATCCATTACTTCCGGGAAGGTCCGTTTCAACTGCGGGCCCGCTTTAGTTCCGGTTAACGCTGTCTGCTGGGATTGACCACCGAAATTATAATCCTCTGTTACCCGCACCACTTTGTCAGCATTCTGATTAAAGCGGTCGTAACTTAATTCACTCTTAATATAAATACCGATTAACAGGCAGCTAACGATACCTGCGGTTAAACCTGTTATATTTATAAATGCGTAAAGCCTGTTCTTCTTCAGATTTCTCCAGGCAATTTTTAAATAGTTTCTAAACATATAATTGCGATTTAATTTTTCAGAAGACCACTTTGGAGTGGTTTCGTGACGTAAAATTATCGCTGTGGGACGGGAATAAGGTCTCAAATGATAAGTTGGGAGTTCTTTTTCAACATAGGCCTTATATTCAGCCGGGCTTTTGCCGGTTAGCTGTTTAAAAGTGCGGTGAAA
>Ga0206864_1248_pt1 | contig 14598 bp, 8 predicted proteins | sample Alteio_BWOrgCont_42_FD_152632 | JGI IMG/M metagenome (GOLD analysis project Ga0206864, IMG submission 152632) | Enriched cells from forest soil in Barre Woods Harvard Forest LTER site, Petersham, Massachusetts, United States -... | ecosystem: Environmental > Terrestrial > Soil > Temperate forest > O...
CGTAGATGCTAGTTGTGATTTGCTTTCAGATTTGTTCTTTGCGATATTAGCCACAACACAAAAACCTAAGCGAACAGCAAAAAGCGGGTTGTGATTTGCTTTCAGATTTGTTCTTTGCGATATTAGCCACAACTTTTAAGCGAGTCGCAAGCGGCCGGGCTCGGTTGTGATTTGCTTTCAGATTTGTTCTTTGCGATATTAGCCACAACTTGTCGGTAGTACTGTCCCCAACGGCGCCGGTTGTGATTTGCTTTCAGATTTGTTCTTTGCGATATTAGCCACAACTAATAGTATGGTGAATGTTTGCATATTGTGGTTGTGATTTGCTTTCAGATTTGTTCTTTGCGATATTAGCCACAACTAATATATTGTTGTAAGCGCAATAAACTTGTTGTGATTTGCTTTCAGATTTGTTCTTTGCGATATTAGCCACAACTCTAATACCTTAGACATTAATATGGCATTCGTTGTGATTTGCTTTCAGATTTGTTCTTTGCGATATTAGCCACAACGGCCGGAACGATGTTAACCGACAAATCTTCGTTGTGATTTGCTTTCAGATTTGTTCTTTGCGATATTAGCCACAACTCAGGCTCTGGTCGACCTTTATATCACGCGTTGTGATTTGCTTTCAGATTTGTTCTTTGCGATATTAGCCACAACTCCTTTGGCCGATTTATGCATTTGTTCTTTGTTGTGATTTGCTTTCAGATTTGTTCTTTGCGATATTAGCCACAACGTGATCGTCTGATTGGCCGATAATGGCGTAGTTGTGATTTGCTTTCAGATTTGTTCTTTGCGATATTAGCCACAACTTTATATAATGTCGTTAGTTGTATCAGACTGTTGTGATTTGCTTTCAGATTTGTTCTTTGCGATATTAGCCACAACCTGAACTTTAGGGCTGAACTTAATCGGCTCGTTGTGATTTGCTTTCAGATTTGTTCTTTGCGATATTAGCCACAACTAAGTTCATGTATGTTAACTACCTTATTTGCGTTGTGATTTGCTTTCAGATTTGTTCTTTGCGATATTAGCCACAACTGAATTTTTGATTAATTACTCGTCGTCTATGTTGTGATTTGCTTTCAGATTTGTTCTTTGCGATATTAGCCACAACCTTCGATGTGCTAAGCGAGTTCATGATCGGGTTGTGATTTGCTTTCAGATTTGTTCTTTGCGATATTAGCCACAACGCATTCTGCCGGTATAACCACTATTTGTAGTTGTGATTTGCTTTCAGATTTGTTCTTTGCGATATTAGCCACAACTGCGCCACTTCCGTAGCGCGACGCGTGACCGTTGTGATTTGCTTTCAGATTTGTTCTTTGCGATATTAGCCACAACGATCTTGAAGAAATGAACATATCTTATTTCGTTGTGATTTGCTTTCAGATTTGTTCTTTGCGATATTAGCCACAACACCTGCGTAAAGGAAGCCGCTAAAAAGGTAGTTGTGATTTGCTTTCAGATTTGTTCTTTGCGATATTAGCCACAACGCCTGTTATCAACTTTCAACGCCACAGTTAGTTGTGATTTGCTTTCAGATTTGTTCTTTGCGATATTAGCCACAACGACACGCCATTGGTTCGGAAGCTGGTAAAGGTTGTGATTTGCTTTCAGATTTGTTCTTTGCGATATTAGCCACAACAATAACGGGCTACGGCCTTTTGAATGTCTTGTTGTGATTTGCTTTCAGATTTGTTCTTTGCGATATTAGCCACAACAAGAGAAAAAATTTTGGAGAGATCAGGAAAGTTGTGATTTGCTTTCAGATTTGTTCTTTGCGATATTAGCCACAACAAAGGCAACATGATCATCGTCGACGATTCTGTTGTGATTTGCTTTCAGATTTGTTCTTTGCGATATTAGCCACAACTGCGGGAACTTCGGCAAACGCATCATCTTTGTTGTGATTTGCTTTCAGATTTGTTCTTTGCGATATTAGCCACAACGGCAATACCAGCAACCCAACGCCACCGGGGTTGTGATTTGCTTTCAGATTTGTTCTTTGCGATATTAGCCACAACATTGCGGTGCTTGGCCACAATTACTTCAGCGTTGTGATTTGCTTTCAGATTTGTTCTTTGCGATATTAGCCACAACCGGCAATACCAGCAACCCAACGCCACCGGGGTTGTGATTTGCTTTCAGATTTGTTCTTTGCGATATTAGCCACAACGCATAACCGATCCCAGCCAATTGCAGGAGGGTTGTGATTTGCTTTCAGATTTGTTCTTTGCGATATTAGCCACAACATACCTCTAATTATCGCATTGATTTAAAGTGATTTATCGCAAGAATTACAAAAAGAAAAAACGCCCGGTTGTTTATAATAACGACCGGGCATTTTCTGTTAAAACAATTCTAATTGCTGCGGGGTATCGGGCAATTCCTTTTGTTCCTTACCGTAAAATAGTTCCATCATGCCGAATTGCTTATCTGTAACGGTTAAAATCCCCACGTGCCCTTTCGGCGGCAGCAGTTTTTTTACCCTTTTGATGTGTACATCGGTATTTTCGCGGCTGCTGCAATGCCTTAAATAAATCGAAAACTGGAACATGGTAAAGCCATCGGCCATAATTTCCTTCCGGAATTTGGCATACAGCTTCCGATCCTTCTTGGTCTCGGTCGGCAGGTCAAACAGTACAAGTATCCACAAAATGCGGTATTCGTTGAAGCGCATGGTTTTAGTCGGTAAGTCCGAAAGTCCGGAAGTCCGGAAGTCCAAAAGTCCGAAAGTCCGAAAGAAACAAGGATGAAGGCGATTTTTGGCTTTACATGTTCAAAACGGCAATTTCCGCCCGTCATCATCTGTTTTATGGTAAGGCACATCTTCTTCCGCCGCCATATTCATCGTGTCATCTTCCACAGCCTTGTATTTCACGGCCCGTTTTCCGTCAAAATTTCGCATAACCGGGTACAGTATTTTACGCGCTTTTAATTCATAGCATTTAGCGAGCGAAGCCGTGGTGCGCTGCAGGCCAACCATTAAAGGATTGGTTTCTTTTTCAATATGCACATCCTTTGTGGCAATACCCAGCAGGCGGGCTTTGAGTTCGGTGGTTAAGGATTCAATCCCGAAGGTGCGGGATTCACCTTCGTCCACTATTTCGCAAACCAATTTATCCACATAGGGCCTGTAGGGTTCCATAACGTCGTCGGCCAGGCAATAAGCATTGTATTTATTGCGGTGATGGATCCCAAGCGTGGGCAACAGTCCGGAGCCAACCAGGCTGCGCGCTACCATGGCGCGTAAAATGGCGTAGCCGTAATTGAGGAGGTTATTGGGCGGCTCGCCTTCGCGGCGGCGAAAAAAATTTGTTTCGGCGCCAAATAAATAGCGCCAGTAATAGGCAGCGGCGCGGCCTTCGTAATTGTCAGGATCGCCTGAGCGTACGTTTTTGGCCCAATGCAATAAACTGTCAATTTCTATCCCCCGCTCATTTAAAACTGCAGCCTGGTTCAAGATTTTAGCAGTGACTGTTTGCTGCCATAGCTGTTTTTTCAGCGGTTCCGTTGCGTCGGTCTGGTAACGGAAGCGTTCGCTTTGCACATCGTGCCCATCTAAGGGCAAAAACAAACCCACCGGGTGATGGGTGTCATTGCAGGTGATGATAGCCGCGTTATTTTGCAGCAGCGCGGCCAGGGCGGCCTGGGTGATAGTGATCTGCTGGTTATCCAATATCACCACGCCAATATCCTCAATAGGCACGGAACGCTTGTTGTCTTTTTCACCCAATTTTGGCGCGTCAGGCAGCTCGATCAGCAATTGTTCGTTGCGCTTGCTGAGGTATGCAGGGTTGCCGAAATGGAGGGTGCGTTTGATCATGATTTATTCGCCTACTTTGACGATACGGCCTAAATTGTCGATCTTTATTTTAATCGCATTCATATTTTGGAGACTTCGAATACGTCTTAATTTACCAGTTGTAAGTGATAAGCCTTCATTTTTAACGCCATTGAATTTATCGTCAACAGACGTCTCTAAATGATGTCTAAAATTATAATCTCCTTCAGCTATTTTTTGAACTCTGTATAGTTTATTGTTTATCAGCGAAAGATTGTTTTCGCTAATCGCATTTTGAAGTTCTATGTACGTTAAATCAAATATGAACATTTCATTTTGTTGCAGCGACGTAACAAACACCCAATTCTCTAAAGGTAGTTTTGAGAGTACAGATTGTTCATCAAAACCACTGTTTAAAATATTATCCCAAACAACTTTAGGCTCTCTGATAATCACAGGTAACCCAGCTTTTTTTCGCTCAAAAGCATCCCAAAAGGTAATAGGGTTTTCTTGCAATTTACCATCTGCGTCCCGGTAAATAGCAATGTGATGATTATTACGAGTAGATACGAAATCAATAGGTTCACCGGCTTTGTTTTTATGTAATGATTGTAAACTATCTGACCCCGTTTTACATCTTACTGATTTAATGACAATTCTTTTTGCTTCATTCATCCACACTATATTATCGGCATTAAAAGCTATTTTAGGATTGTTTCCGTGTTTTGCCAAATGGTCTTTTAATATTTTTTGGATTCCTTTATCTACTATGAATTCTATATCCTTTTCTTTGAAATCACCATTCAGTTTATATTTTACAACTGCCTCTTTTTTATATACTGTTACTTCACTGTAGCCGTATTGTTGTATGAATTTTGCAAGTTCTTTGCCGTTGAAAGCTTTTTTTGCATCATTTTCGAATTGTGATATATGTTCGGATACCTGTTGTCTTTCGGCGCCATTTGCCATATTATTTAAGTCGTTAAATCGGGAGGATAATTTTAGCTTTTCATACCGTCTAATCTGACCATGCACAGTTTCTTTATGTAAAAAACCACGTGGTGTAAGTGATGCCCGATGTTCGACTATTGCGTTGCCTTTTTTTATTTTGTTGACCGATTTTGCGGCAACCCGCTTACCAGCTTTAAACGATATCAAAATGTTTGCAGCTTCATTTTGTACTGTCGTGGTATCAAATGGCTTTTGATCCGCGAGGTATTTTTCGAGTAGGGTTAATTTTTCGGCATATTGTTTACCCCTTGTTTCATTAAACATTTCATCACGGGTATGCTGGGCATTTAGGCTGTTCATTCGTTGTATAAAACCTTGTTTGGTACACGCGACGCTTAATGCATCAATCGCATGATGGCGGTGGTCCTCACGTTTACTCCACCCTATGATTTTCTCGACTCTGTGGTTCTGTCCATTAGATACGTACGGAACCCATTCAGTTAGACCACGTTCCCGGTATTTATCAATCTGCAGGTTCATTAATACATCATCCCAACCCCATAAATGGCGTAATTTGGACGTAACCGTACCTGTGGAAGAATAAACGTTTCGACAAACTTTTTCCAGCAAGCCTTTAATTTCGCGACTTATAAAACGGGTTTCGTTCATTTGCCTGTCAATAAAGTCATCAGGTATTTCACTTAATGGCATCATTAATTTTTTGAATTTACTTTTTGATATGCCATCTTTTTTATAAAGGTGCTGCTTGATAAATTCCAGATAATCATGAAAGGCCTGATCGCCCTGCATTTTCATAAAGTCGTACGCAGTTTGGTTGTCTTTGTCCTTATTTAGCTTGCGCGGACAAATTGTTTTGTTGGAAAACGAGTCATCAAATAACCTTGTTTTAGGGATAATGTGTTCTATATCATACAATACACCAGGCACCTGATTGAACACTTCACTTAAACCAATAACCTTTGTAGGCTCATAAGGCGATACTTTCCCAAACTCCTCCCATAGTTTGTATCGTTCAATGTCGTTTTTACTTACGCGATTAAAACCACATTTCCGCAGTTCTTCCTCAATAGCTTTATGCCGTTTGTCTTGCTGCGTATTTCTGCTAAAAGTATCGTTTCGCTCTCCGGCGCTTTGTTTTAGTTCACGTGCAAGTTCAATCCGTACTTCAAATCTATCTTTTGCGGAACGTTCCTCGTTGGTTATATAACCGTTTTTTTCATCAATCAGCTCATTGATAAGATTGATTACCTGGTTGATGATTTTTTCAACAACGGGCTGACGCAAACTATTTTTAGGATAAAGCTCCAGTTTATCATCTATATCCCGTTTCGTATTCTGTTCGGTAGTCAAACTATTTGAGTGATTATACCCGGCCTTTGTACACGCATCAGCATAACCGAAGCCATTCATAAGGTGCGGTAAAATATTACGAAGCGCACGGGCGCTCATGTTGCCATATCCTGCTTTCTGAAAATCGAGTTTCGCCAATGCTTCGGCGATTTCCTTTGAAAGATTGAACTTGCTTTGGAGTGACCTTACTAAATGCTCGGTCTCCTCAATAGAATATATCAAGTGCCATAATTGGTATAAGGGTTCATTTTCAAATGTATTAGGCGGATTTTCTTTTTCACTCTTGCCCTTAACTCTATATAATATTTCGCCGGTTTCTTTGTCGACCTTTCCGTTTGTATCAGTTTTTAAATCAAAACGAAGCAACTCATCACGGTTTACCTTAAACTTGTCGAAAACCTTTTTAATATCGGCTAAAGTCCTGTTACCTTCCATGAATTTTTCATTGCGAAGGTTAATTTTGTATTCATTGTAACCGGATGAATATCCCAGGTTTTGTAATATCTGTTTGGGTGTGAGCTTTTCGCCCCAATTTAATGCGTCGAATAGTTTTTGTTTTTCTACCTGACTCAGCTTCCGTTTCCCATATTGGTCAAAACCACTTTCAACAGCGGAAGATAAAGAACCTTTGGTGCGGCTTTTCATCGCCTGGAAACTCGTAATTTCTACATTATTCAGCTCCTGCCAAATTTTTGAAACCTGAAACAATGGGGAACTTTTTGGAACTACTTTGGGGCCGCTGAAAACTTCTTTTTGGTATCCATTACGTTTATCGGCATACGTTTTTCCTTCGAAAGTACATACGGAAACCAACCCTTTTTGAGATTTTAAGGGCCGTTGGTAATATATGATTTCGTCACGGATGCGATTTTTATTTGCATCGGATAGTACATCAGGATAGAATTGTTGTTGGGTTCCCCATATCTGGTCGAACTCGTTTTCATAGCTTTTACGCATGAAAATATTTTCCTTAATGCGGTAAAATGGGTTCTTTAGTAATTCGTGGTAAAAATATTGACCAATGGTTTGTTCTTTTACTAATTCTTCCCTGTCATTAATTAAATCAAGGTAGCCTTTCTTTTTAGTCTTTTTAGGTTCGTCTTTCTCAACTCTATTTTCATCTTCCTTAACATCTTTGGTTTCACTTTCTTCCTCATTATTAGCTTTTCTGTTGCTTTTATAGCCGCGTTTTTGATTAAGGTGAAATAATATCCTTGCCAATTCCTGCAAGGTGATTTGTTCCCTTGCCGCTTTATCCCTTAACCCATATAATTCCAGCGCCGAAAGCATAAACAGTTCTTTTGCTGGCATCATATCGAGGGCTTTAAACGCAGCCGCTAAAAATTGTTTCCGCATTTTATACCGGTGCATACTTCGCCTTACACCTCTTTTTAAAGTTCGACTGGCATTTTTTGAGATGGCATTGCCTTTGGTGAACTCATCTGCATCATCTTTGCTCAAAGGGATAATTCTGACACCCATTCCAGCGATGTGGTATTTTTCATTTTCGGTTTCCGGTTGATGTATCAATGCCCAACCGATAGACGATGAGCCGAGATCAAGGCCAAGTACTTTTTTCATGAATTAACTTTGTATTGTAAATAGATTTATTTAGGTTTGAAATACAAATCTGAAGCAAATCACAATAAGGTTTTACCGTTGTGAAAACATTTTAGGCGGCGCAAGTCGCCTTTTTTATTGTTTTAAATTTCCAGGTTCAAATCAAACAATGAAGTTACAATTAATAAAATGATATTAGCAATACGGGTGTTCAATTGATTTGCCTGAACACATAAAGTTGCAGGCGCCGGCCCGCGCATTATAGATCAAACAGCGCCGCAAAATAATTAAGCAGAAGTGCGGGCGTGGGCGCTCCGCAGGGAAGTGGTTCAATTGTGGACATTTGACCGGGCGATGGAATTTTCACCACCTATTCCTATATTGCTCTATCATTAACGCGCGATGAAAAAGACAGCCATCCTCTTATTAACTGCAATCTTTTGGCTAAGTCAGTCTGCTTTTTCAATAAAGCAGCCGGTGCAAAGGCCGGAATTTGAAAAGGCTGCGGAGAAGGTATTAAGAAAGCAAATCTTAACGGAAGCTGCCTGGGCGATGCAGCAACAGCCGGTTACGGTAACGGCATCGTATTGCGCAAGGAGCGCGGGCGGCAAGCATGACTTTTTTTCGGAGGCGGATTATTTTTGGCCCGATCCAAAAAATCCCGATGGGCCCTATATCAACCGGGATGGCTTAACCAATCCGGACAATTTTGTGGAGCACCGGAAGGCGATGATCCGCTTTAGCCGGATCATCGGCGCTTTGGCATCGGCCTATAAAATAACCGGCGATGTGAAATACGTTAAGCAGGCGGTTGTGCATCTGAAAGCCTGGTTTGTTGACCCGGAAACGCTCATGAACCCCAATTTGCCGTACGCCCAGGCGGTGAAAGGAAAATTTACCGGGCGCAGTTATGGCATCATCGATTCCATTCATCTGATGGAAGTCGCGCAGGGGGTATTGGTGATGGAAAATTCGGAAGCGATGGACGCGGAAACTACAGCCGGCGTAAAGAAATGGTTCGCCGCCTACACGGATTGGCTGATGACAAGCAAGCCGGGCAGGGAGGAGGAGTCGGCAAAGAATAACCATGCTACCTGCTGGACCATGCAGGTTGCCGCCTTTGCCAGGCTTTGCAATAATGAGCCGGTGCTGGATTCGCTGCGGATACGGTTTAAAACTGTTTTACTGCCCAATCAAATGGGTACAGATGGCAGTTTTCCGCAGGAGCTGGCCCGCACCAAGCCTTATGGCTATTCGATCTTTAACCTGGATGCCATGGCCATGCTTTGCCAGCTCCTGTCGACACCCGGAGATAATTTATGGGATTTTGTAACACCGGATGGCAGATCGATCAGAAAAGGCATCGCATATTTGTACCCGTTTATAGCCGACAAAAGCAAATGGACCCTGAAACCGGATGTAATGTATTGGGATAACTGGCCGGTGGCGCAGCCATTCCTTTTATTCGGCGCCGATGCGTATCGTCAAAAAGCCTGGTTTTTAACCTGGGAAAAGCTGGATCATGAGCCGCAGGTGGAAGAGGTGATACGGAATTTGCCGGTGAGGAATCCGTTGATATGGATGTGATGGTGAGTGGTGAGGGGTGAGTAGGAGTAGTGAGTGATGAGTGGAGAGTGGTGAGTGGTGAGTGGTGAGTAGGAGTAGTGAGATATGAGATATGAGATGTGAGATATGAGATGTGAGTGTGAGTGGTGAGTAGTGAAGCAGAAAATTGGGTTAAGAATGATAACCATTGCTTTCTAATAAAAGATGGTAAAACAGGATGTTTAACGCGTTCTCTTCTTTTGCATCGCAGGGTACTTTTCAAGAGACCCCGGGGAGAAACTGACCATTCACTCAGGGAAGACGCACTAAAATCGTGGCTTATAATCTGTTCAAAAACAGTCCGCTTATAGGAGGCTCCGCTGGAGCCAACAACTCGCTTTTGTCTTTGACTCCGTTAGGAGTCGCCTGTTTATAGATGACAACAATGACATTTAGGGCTCCAGCGGAGCCTCCTTTAACCAACTATTTAAACCAGGCATTACTTTTAATGCGTCTGCCCTGACCATTTACTACTCACTACTCACAAAAACGATAATTTATTGCTATTTTCGTTGACATTTCACAACTAACTATGATGCTGATATTCAATGAGTGATACCAACAGCAAAGTCGCACCGTGGTTAGGGGTATTTGTTCTTTCGATCGCCTTTTCCGCACTTATCGGGTGGACATTTGATATACCTTTCCTCATCAGCATATCACCAAACCTGACAGCCATGAACCCGGTAACGGCGGTTACTTTCGTACTCGTGGCCATTTCAATGTTACTTTTGCTGATCTCTGAAAGTAAATCAATTCGCTTTATTGGCCCTGGCATTGCTTTCCTGGTTTTTTTAACAGGACTGCTAAAACTGCTCGACTATGCCGGCGCCATTTCCATTCATATGGACAGGTTGCTGTTTCCGGCAAAGTTAAGTTTACGCATGCTGCACAATGCTATAGCGCCAACGACCGCTGTTCTTTTCCTGCTTTTAGGCATTGTTCTGTTTGACCCGCGGCAGGCTGGAAAATATAAAAGAATAGCCAACGACTGTATTTTGTTTGGCGCCTTCCTGATCGCCTATATGGGTATCATTGGTTACGTTTATGGCCTGGAAACTTTTTACCGCATCGGGCCGTTTGTCCCGATGGCTTTAAATACTGCCTTATGTTTTACCGCAAGTGTTACCGGCTTATTCCTCAGCTATCGAAAAGGGAACTTATACAGGATATTTTTTTCAAAGCATGTCGGCGGGAAATTAGTGCGCAGAGCTGTTCCGCTGGTATTGCTGATACCACCGGCTTTTGGCTATTCTAAAATTATATTTCAAAAGGCGCAGTTTTACAACGTGGCGTATGGCGTCGCGCTCGATACCGCGGTTATTGTGTTGGTGGTGCTGCTCATGGTGTTTTATTACGCCACCATGCTGAACAAGAATGATTTGGAAAGGAAAGCTGCCGAACAGGAGATCGTCAGCAATGAAGAAAAATACCGCTCGCTGCTATATTCCTTACAGGAAGGCGTTGTTTATTTTGACACGGCCTCAAAAATACTTTTTTACAATCCAAGCTTTTCTGCATTGACGGGATATGGCCCGAATGAATTGACCGGAGAAAATATCCGGGATATAATCATACCCGAAGACGACCAAGACCGGCAAAACGAGCCGGCTGCTAATCCACTGCCGGGTATTCCCCGTGAATACGAAACGCAATTATTGCGCAAAGACGGGTCGAGGATAATTGTGCAAACTAAGCTAACACCCTTGTTTAAAGATGGGGCGCCGGTTTCTTTCCTGTCTACACTCACTGATATAACCGAACGAAAAAAGCGGGAGGAAGATATTGAAGCGTTTAGTGCTTCAGCCGCCCATGATCTGAACGCGCCGCTGGCCCGTATCCAGATGCTCATCGATCACATTATAGATGATAGCAGTGTGCGGTTAAACAGTGAGGATTTAGAAAATCTTGGGATCATATTAAAAACCACGGTTGATATGCGGGTCCTTCTTCATGATCTTTTGCTTTTTGCGAAGATTGGCGCCGAAAAAATAAGCCGCGAACAAATAGACATGAATAAAATGGCACAGGAGATCATCAACAGCGCCGGTCCTTCCAAAGCGGAAATAGAACTGGGGGATCTTCCTGCAGCTAACGGAGAAGCAAGCGCCGTGAAACAGGTTTGGGCCAATTTGATCAACAATGCCATTAAATATTCGTCAAAAAAAGAGAAGCCTGTTGTGCAAATTGGAAGCTATATGCAAAATAATAAAAACATTTATTATGTTAAGGACAACGGCGCCGGGTTCAACATGTCTGAGGCTCCCAAACTTTTTGCGCCGTTTAAAAGGATGCATTCGGATTTCGAGGGCAATGGGCTTGGCTTGCCTATCGTAAAACGGATCATCGAAAAACACAACGGACAAATATGGGCTGCAAGTGAGCGGGATAAGGGCACAACTTTTTATTTTTTCATTTAGAAAATACCCGTGATAATTAACAATGGCAAAAAGACTGATAGTTAAGCTAAACCAATGGAAAATCCTGAAAAAAGCAGGGAGTCGTTTATTCAAACCCTTATCCGTACCGTTGTTACCACAACCATAATTGCCGTTATTTTATATTGCCTGCATATATTTCCATCCGGCGATAAAAGCAAATTAACTTTGTTTGAAATGATCTGGTCAATAGTCTTTTGCATAGTTTTTGGCGGCCATTGGCTGGAATTGGTGTTTATTAATCAAATAAAATTCGCCTTACCAAAAAATATTTTATTACTGTATTTTATAAGAACGGGTTATTGGTTCTTATGCTCAATTCCGTTATTTCTTATCGCGGATTTTGTTAATAGTTTATTTTCGCAGCGAACCGGGCAAATGGGGCACTGGTGGGCATTTGGTTTGGTTTATATTGGCATTGAGTTGTTTATGCATGCTATGATGCAGATAAGATTTAAGAAGAGTTTTTATAATGGCGTTTATTGAAGTGCGTTTAAAAATGATTAACGCCCAGGGATATCGCTTTTAACCTTAAAAATTAATTTTAGCCAGAATACACACGTATTTTCGAGCTACAAACGTTTAGCCCGCCAGCTAGCGGGGCAGGGCGAAGGTCCATTTGGATTTACCTTTTCTTGATGATGTAAACTCATAAAAAACAACATATCGGCGATGGGTAGCGCCCTACGGGGCAATATGAATAAGGTGGGTTAGGTGCTACAAACGTTATGCCCGCCAGCTGGCGGGGCATAAAACAAAAAGGGTAAAAGAAAATTTTAAAAAACGATTGCCCAGATTAACGCTTTCTTTCACCTTGCGCATCGCAGGGCTATTTTAAAGACATCTGAGGAGACTTCCGAGTCCTCATTCACCACTCGCCGCTCACTACTAACCACTCACCTGCCTTCAAAACGGCCTGTTTTTTTATCGACTACGATCTTGTACATGATCAACTCCACCGTGGCGCCGACATCACTTTCCTGGTCCACAAAACCATGCTCCCGTGTAACCGAATCGTCGATAATATAGGGGGTGATCCTGTCGGTTAGCTTTTGCAGCACGATATGTTTTTCAGTCATATCAGTGATCTCTTCGAACTTTCCCCAGGCGATGACACTTTGCCAGTTGGTGACGTCTTTTATGCTGTCTACCTCAAAACACACATCAGGATTTTTCCGCATCATATCAATTTTCATCCCTTTGGCGGAATGGCCATATATGTTGATGCCGTCATATACATAATTTATGGGAACGATGTAGGTAACGCCCGCTGAATGACATCCGATCCGCCCGGTCACCTGATCTTTCAATAAGGCTTCTATCTGGGTATTGTTTAGTTCTCTTAACATTTTCTTTTTTTAATAGCTATATCTTGACTCTTTATTCGCATTAATTATTTGAAATTATTGATGATTCATCCGGGATGGTAAACCAAAAGGTCGTCCCGGTTCCTAATTCGCTTTCCACGCCCATTTCGCCCCCATGCAACCTGATAATTTCTGCAGAAATATATAAACCCATTCCTAACCCCGAAGTACGATTATTATCTTTAGCTAATCTAAAATAGCGGTCGAAAAGATTGCCCATATTTCCGGGTTCGATACCTTTACCCTTATCGCTAACCGATACCCTGGTTGTTCCTTTGATATGTTTAGCATCTACAACAATCTCGAAAGACTCAGCCGCATACTTCACTGCATTGTTAACGAGGTTTACCAATACCTGGTCAATTTTATCCCGGTCGGCAAAAAGCGTGAATAAGGGGCTGCTCCTGTAATGAATATGGTATTTACCCTCCAATCGAATGTGGCTGCAGCATTCGTCAACCAGGTCCTTCAAAATAAATTCAGTCTTTTTTAAAGATAACTGGCCTTGTTCTATCTTTGTAGAGCTTAACAGGTCGCTTACCAGGAAACTGAGCTTTGTAGCATGCCTTTCGGCATTTTCTGTCATTTTAACGAATCGTTCGGGGATATTCGTTTCAGTCTTAAGTATCCGGCTCATTAATTGAAGGTTTGCCTTTAGACTGGTTATTGGCGTTTTGAGCTCGTGGCTGGCTATACTGATAAATTCTTCCTTGTGCAGTTTTAACTGATGCTGTTCGGATATATCCTCGATAATCGTATAACCCAATGTTCCTGACTCGTCCGGAAACAAAATTGATGTCACCCGGCACCAGATCAAAGCGCCGTCCTTTTTTATAAGACGGGTTTCCAGGCAAAAAAATGGAGTTTCTTTTTGCCACAATTGCTCCTGAAGTGATATCCAATGTTTGTGATCGCCCGGCGGGGAATAATCCAATATATGGCTGCCTATAATATCCTCTTTTACATCATATCCCAAAAGATTAACCAAAGCCATATTGACCTGGAGGATTTTCAGTTTGGGCGAAATTACTTTATTAGCTAACCTGGAATACTCAAATATGGTACGAAATCTTTCCTGGTCTTCACGAGACTTTAACTTTATGTTTTCCTGCTTTAATGCAGAGATCTCTTTTTTTAAGGCCTTATTGGAATCCATCAACTTGAGTACTGTCCTTGAATTCCATCAATGTAGATATCAGCAGAAAGGGATGATCGCTCCCTGATACAAGCGAAAAAAGGGAATAATGTTTCAATCTGTTTTAAGAATCAAGAGCCAATCCCGCACGTGCGGGAAAGAACCAGGAAGGAGTGGCAGTAGGCAGTGGGCAGTAGGCAGTAGGAGTGGCAGTAGGCAGTAGGCAGTAGGCAGTAGGCAGTAGGCAGTAGGAGTGGCAGTAGGCAGTAGGAGTGGCAGTAGGCAGTAGGCAGTTGGCAGTGGGCAGTAGGAGTGGCAGTGGCAGTGGGGAGTAGGCAGTAGGCAGTAGGAGTGGTAGTAGCAGTGGCAGTGGCAGGAGGA
>Ga0206864_1249_pt1 | contig 14404 bp, 13 predicted proteins | sample Alteio_BWOrgCont_42_FD_152632 | JGI IMG/M metagenome (GOLD analysis project Ga0206864, IMG submission 152632) | Enriched cells from forest soil in Barre Woods Harvard Forest LTER site, Petersham, Massachusetts, United States -... | ecosystem: Environmental > Terrestrial > Soil > Temperate forest >...
GATTATATCTACCCGGGTCCGCAGGGTGGCAGCGTAGGCGGCTGGTCGTTCGCTGCATCGAGGGGCGATCACCAGGCATTAGCCGAATTAGGTTTCGTTGTGGTGGTGATAGAAGGAACCAGTAACCCGCTCCGGTCTAAAAGCTTCCACGACATGAACTATGGCAACATGGCGGAAAACACACTGCCCGACCAAATTACAGCCATCAGGCAGCTCGCCCAACTGCACGCTTATATCGACACCACGAGAGTGGGTATTTGGGGACATTCAGGCGGGGGGTTCGCAACAGCCGCTGCCATGTTCCGTTACCCGGATTTTTTCAAGGTGGGGATATCCGAGTCGGGCAATCATGATAACCGCAATTACGAGGACGACTGGGGCGAACGCTACGATGGACTGGTAGCCAATTCTGACTACGATGCACAGGCAAATGAAAACTACGCCAAAAACCTGAAAGGAAAATTAATGCTGGCCCATGGCCTTATGGATAATAACGTGCCGCCCGAAAACACCCTGCTGGTAGTTGAAGCACTGGAAAAGGCCAATAAAGACTACGATTTGGTTATTTTCCCCAACAGCCAGCACGGCTACGGAAGCTATTCATATTACATGATGCGCCGCCGCTGGGATTATTTTGTAAAAAACCTGCTGGGCGGCCAGCCCCCAAAAGAATATGAGCTGAAAATAAAGCCGGATCCCCGAAACCCGGCAAGGTAAACGGAACTCACATGAAGCTTTTCAAAATGCCCTGTAAAGCGGTTCAAGAGCTTTACAGGGTAATAACCAATCATGTCTTTTAGATCATCTTCCCCTAATCTCTAATCTCTAATTAACTAATCTCTAATTAACTAATCTCTAATTAACTAATCTCTAATTAACTAATCTCTAATTAACTAATCTCTAACTACCGCTTAAGCCTGTATCCCAAAACCACATCAAACAAACCGGTGGTGATAAATGCGATCGCGGTTATCAAAGCGATAGTAACCGCGCCGAATATAGGTTCAAATATAATTGCCAGGCCAAATAGTGCGATAATGACGCCACCGGCCGAAAGGATCCAGGACCTGCCGGTCATCCGTGAAAAGCTCATCAGCGAAATCCCCCGGAAAAGAAACCACAAACCTATCAGGATGCGTAAAATCGCTTCACTGGTGCCTATGTGACCTATCAGTATGATACCCAGGATGATATCAACCACGCCTATCACCAGGTGCCAGGATCTGCTGGCCTGGTCGCGATCCCGGATAACTCGCAGGAGCTCAAAAATACCGATCAGCAAAATCGCCAGCCCAAATAAAAAACCTAACGCGGCAAATCCATTGGTAGGTGCAAACAATAGGTAAATACCCAACACCAATAAGATAATACCCTGTAATAAAAACACCCACCAATGGCGGGGACGACGTTCGACGAGCAGTTCCATAAGTATAGTTTTTTAACTTAACCTAATCATGCCGTAAAGGTTTGCGGACCTTACAATTAAAGCTATTTTGTTACATAATATTCGCAAAATTCACTTCCAGAATGACGGTGTCTGCTGCGTTCCGCGGACGGTACAGTCAGCACAATCCGCCGAAGTGAATGCCCATTGCTTTGGGCCTTGGTCAAGCAGGACATTGTGCTGCCAGGCCTCAGCTAAAATAGTTACGATCGGATTGGTCGTTGAGTCTACTTCGCAATCATAGGGATAAACAGTAGCAACATAAGGCAAACCGGATTCTAAAATAAAAATACGTTTGGATTGTGAATTAGTGGCGGATATATAGCCAATAGGCTGCGCGGCTGTGTTGGAGAGTGCATGTATGTTACCACTAATGGTGGACGGCAGGGGCGCGAAAATCGACCCCAGGTCTTCGGAATTCTGCTGAAGGTTCTGGTAAAATACGTAACCGTCTGCAGGCAGCGCATATTGCCTTACCAGGATAGAGTATTCCTGCTCAACCTTTTCCGAGCTCAGCGGTATTTGGATCACCGGGGCTTCATAAACTACATCCTTGCTTAAATTTTGTGTGGTGGCGAGTAAAATATTCGATGAAGCGTCTGATGCAAAGCAATAGAAAACATACTGCCACGGGAGGCGGTTCACTACTGATTCGGTTGCTGTATCAACTGTTAAGAACGAATAATATTTGGCATGAAATATCCATGTCTCCTGGTAGTCCCAACGGTAATAACTGGCCTGGTTCGTAGGATCGTGCGTATTTACATATATGTTAACGTTGCCGTTGCTAACCGTATAACCGACGCTGTCAATGGGCGGGGTCGAAATAACAGGAACAAATTCCGACTGATAGCTGCCATCCGTAGTTGTTATGGCCAAGCGATATTTCGCCGACAACGGAAGGCTGAGCCCCACCGCAATATAATTTCCATGATTATCGCTGGCTAAGGGCCAGGTGGTGGCGTTTTGATTATTCTCGATAACAACCGTTGCCCCCAGCACAGGATTAGAAGTAGTTGGTGCAGAAATATTTACTGTTTTACTAAGCTTGATGATGGTCGAATCGCCACCTGTATTAATTATTCCTTCTACTACAAGGTAGCTGTTTGGCGAGGCTATGGCTGGTGGTGTATACGGTTTGCGGCAAGATGCAACGATCATGGCAAACAGTAAGATTACTACCCTTCGTGAGATCGCCATAGTTGGGGTTTTTGAGCGTTACCCAAATATAACAATTCGGAACTACATAAATGTATGGCAACAGCTTCAAAATTCGGAAAGTAGTATTATTTTGTTACAGTCAAATAGGTATTCCCAACGCACTATTGCCAAAACCAGGGTGGGTTGACACTACCCCGTATGGTGCAATCTGTGCAAAGAAAAGAACCGTACGTAAATCCTATAATTGTAGGCCCCGCGTAAATGGGCTGCACCGGTTGGTAGACGATAGGGAGGGTGATAAGCAGCGGATACACAGTATTTTGCCCTTGTGCATTTCGATACCAGGCAGTATCGGGCGGACAATCACCCGGGTAGTTAACTGGTGTATAAGGCGGGACTATTTGATTTGTAAAGTACGTTTTTTTTGTTTGTACGTTTGTAACCGTTATCCAGCCGATTACCGGTTCGGCTGCATTGGCCACGTTATGAATATTGCCCTGGAGCTGGCTCGGTTGTGCATCAAAAATGCTTCCCAACTGCTCCGTGTTCGTTTTAAGGTTCAAATAGAAATTGTATGCATCCGCAGTTAGCGCATACTGTTTCAGATAGATGAGGTAAGTGGCCTCAATTTTTTCGGAATTGAACGGTATATTCGTTATCGGGCTTTGATAAACCAGGTCTTTACTCAACTTGGCGGTCGAGGCTATATCTATCGTAGAAGATGCATCGGTGCCATAACAATAATATATTTGGTTGGTGGTCGGGCGCGGAACGATAGTCGATGTGGCTGAATCGAGCACAAAACTCGACTCCTCCATTGCATGAAATATCCACGCCTCCTGGTAGTCCCAGCGATAGTAGTGCGTATTGTTTGCCGGGTCATGCGTGTTTACGTAAATATTTGCCGCACTGCCGCCCGCTGTGTATCCAATACTGTCGATAGGCGGCGTGGGTTTTATAGGCTGGTAGGCCGACGCATATTGTTTTTTATCAGGAGTGATAATAAATAGGCGATAGTTTCCGGTTGCCGGCAGGTTTAAACCTGCCGAAACATAGTTCCCCAGCCCATCGCCGGTAAGCGGCCAGCTTGCGTTCTGGTCATTCTGTACCGTAACAGTTGCGCCGGCTAATGGATTGGTGGTTACCTGCGCGTTAAGGGGCACCGTCTGGCTTAATTTTATAATAGTTGAGTCCGGGCCGGAATTGATAACGCCTTCAACAACCAGGTAAGTCCCCGGCGAGGCGACTGCCGGCGGATTATAAGGCTTACGGCAACACCATAACAGCAAAATCAGCAGGTAACAGGCTTTCCCGGGTTTCAACATATTAAAGCTCAAGTCGAAAATTAGTTAATTGAATTACGAATAAAAGCAATTAATTTGATAAAAGCGACACCACAGACCATGATAGAATGTATTATTAATGTGGCAAATGGATCACAAGGCCGTAAGTGCCGTGGTTACCTTACAGCGCTCCGGCTATCAATTCCCCATAAAACTCCGAAAGCAACATTCCCGCTGCCCGAACCTGCTGCGGGATCAGGCTGGCATCCGACTGGCCGGGAGTGGTGTTTACCTCGATGAAGCAGAACGCTTCCGTCCTTTCCAATAAAATGAAATCGACGCGTACCATGCCTTTGCAATTCAGCCGCAGGTAAATTTCGGTAACGATCTCCGCTATCTCTTCGTTTTTGGCCGGTGAAATATCCGCGGGGGTTATCTCTTCCGAAACACCCGCCGTGTATTTGGCCTCGTAATCAAAAAACTCTTTGGAACTGATGATCTCCGATGCCGGCAGCACGGTAATTTTACCTTTCAGGCGGGCAACCCCGATGCTGAATTCGCGCCCCTTAATAAATTCCTCCACTAACACCTCGTCATCCTCGTGAAATGCTTTTTTCAGCGCCTCAGGCAAAGCGGCAACGTTATGCACCTTGCTCATCCCCACGCTGCTGCCGCCGTTATTGGCCTTTACAAACAGGGGGAATTTCAGCGAAGCCGCGATGATGGCCACATCATGCATGTCCCTTTCAAAAAGCCGCATGGAACGCGCGGTATGCAAGCCATGTATGCTCTCCACGATCGCTTTGGTATAGGCCTTGTTCATCGTAATGGCCGAAGTAGTGGCATCGCAGGTATTGTAGGGAACGCCCACCATATCAAAATACCCCTGCATTTTCCCGTCTTCGCCGGGTGTGCCATGCACGGTAATAAACGCGAAGTCGAACTTGATCTTTTCACCATCCAGCACCAGGCTGAAATCATTTTTGTTCACCTCTACCCTTCCATCCGGACCATCATAAAACCAGCTATCGCGATTGATCCAAATGGGATAAACTTTATAATTGGCCGGGTTTAAATTGGCAGCGATATTTTTCGCGCTGTTGACCGATACTTCATATTCGCCGGTAAAACCGCCGGCGCAAAGAGCTATGTTTTTGATTGACATGATGGTTCAAAGATAATTTTTGATTTACGATTTACGAATTACGATTTACGATTTACGATTTTAGCGAATTGAGTTTGGGCTACCACTCAAAGTCATCTCGTCCGCTGGCTAGCGGATCGGCACCCCAGGGGACATTCACGCCTTGGGTTTACGTTAATGCATTCCGCCCAACAAGTTTTTCAATCCGCGTAATCCGAAAAACGGCGTAGCCCTCTTGAACACAACTAAAAAATAACAACACGTGAAAAATCAGCTTAATCCCGGTTCAGACGACATTAACGCCAATGCCTGCACCAGCACCGCCCCTACGCTTAAATTAAATAACATTGCTATTATAAAGATAAATACCAATATTTACCGACGTCACCCAATGCACATATAGCCGCACTTTCAGACTCTTGCCCATTATTCTAATGTGTGACGGGGAAAAAAGAACGACAAAAAATCACCTTTAGCTATTTTATGAAACATACAATTCTCTCTGGCCAAAATTGTAAAAATGTATTAATGACAATTATAGCGGCCCTGCTAATCTTTGGCTGCGCCTCATTGCATCAGAAAAACACGGCAAACACTCCTGTTCCCGGTAAGCCCTGGAATATCCCCCTGCCGGGCAACACATCGTTGCCAATGGCCTGGATTCCACCTGGAACATTTGTAATGGGCAGCCCTGAAACCGAGCCAGGCCGCAAGTCCGATGAAAGCCCGCAAACAACAGTCACCCTTACCAAAGGCTATTGGCTCGGCAACACCGAAGTAACGATTGGCGAATGGAAAGCTGTAACCGGCCAAAGTTTGCGCGACAAAGTGATCAAAGTGCTGAATGACGAAACATTATACGATTTTGACGGCAGGAAAATGAAGGAGCGTGATTTTATGCATTTTGACAAGAATGACCCTGACAAGATCATGGCTAATCAGGATGACCGGCTCCCGATGTATTTTGTAAGCTGGAACGAGGCCATGGATTTTTGCCATAAGCTAACAGAACAAGAACGCGCACAAGGAAGATTACCGGCCAACTATGTATATACCCTTCCAACCGAAGCCCAATGGGAATACGCCTGCAGGGCGGGAACAACCGGCGCAACTTACAGCGATGGTAACCTGGATGATATTGCCTGGTATGTAAAAAACAGCTTCATAGGTTATACCGGCAAAGGGCTGGGTAATCCCCCGGCCGGGCCAAGAGCCCTGGGTGAAAAGCAGCCAAACAAGTTGGGTATGCAGGATATATTGGGCAATATATGGGAATGGTGCCGCGACTGGTACGGACCCTATCCCGGCGGCAATGTTACCGATCCCACAGGCGCGGAAACCGGCAACTATAAGGTTAACCGTGGCGGCAGCTTCGGCAGCGGCGCCAATGACGAGCGGTCGGCCAACCGGGCCAAAAACCCGCCAAATGAAGACAGCGCGTACCGGGGCTTTCGTATTGCGTTATGTACGGTTGGGATGTAGAGACTTGCTTATTTTACGATATGTAAACAGAGCCAGAAGCAGGACAGAGAAAATCGTTGAAGTGCCGTATCTTGGTGATAACACAACGCCTGTTTTGGAACAATTAATTTGTGGCTAAAGCTCCCTCCCTCGGGAGGGGTATGGCTGGCAGTGAAGTGGCGGGGAGGGGTTTCACCGCCAGGCAGGTTGAATTAACACGTTCTTGGGGCTGTTTAGAAATCATCTGAACACGTTTGACAACAAGACTAACAACGGCAGAAATGGATAATATCTAAAAATTTTCCATAAATGATGACCACCAAATATTCAGGCTTAATAATATTAGCGGTATCCTTTTTAACGGCTTTTGGTATCATACCGTCTTACGGGCAAACAGCAATTGAAACCTATACGAAGCAAAAAAGCGTCGAAATTAAAACTGTTGAACCAGGTGGTGAAGGCTACGATGACCTGCAACCGGTCGGGGATGCGATCGGCGACAGCCGCGTTGTGATGATAGGCGAACAGGGACATGGCGACGGCACGACATTTTTAGCAAAAAGCCGGTTAGTAAAATATTTGCACGAAAAGAAAGGCTTTGATGTTTTAGCGTTTGAGTGTGATTTCTTTGGATTAAATGCCGGTTGGGACGGTTTAAAAAAGGATCAGTTCTCTATCAACGATTTTATTTTAAAAAATATTTACATGGTATGGTCAGTATGTGAGAGCTGCAGTTACCTTTTCTACAATTATCTCCCAGGTACTTATAAATCCAATAACAATCTTATCATCAGCGGATTCGACTGCCACCAATACCAGGATTTCTCAGTGAAAAATTTACCAAAGATGTTAGATAGCGTCCTGAAACAGGACGATTTACCCATTACTAAAATGGCAAATTATTCTTCAGAGATTTTGCCGCTCATCAATTCGTCATTGACATGGGTACAGCAGACATCGCAAAAAGTAAAGATTGAGGCCGTAAACCAGGGAATTGATTACCTTGATCTTATTAAACAAGAGTTGATTGCTAAAGAAGGCGTCGACAATTTTTGGGTCCTGGTAGTCGACAACATGATTGAACAGGCAAATGACGCAAAAGAGCAGTTAACCACCGGTAAAATAACCGTAAACAACAGGGACGCTCAAATGGCGAAAAACCTGGCCTGGCTGATCAACACGAAATACAAAGATCGAAAGATCATCGTATGGGCAGCTAACAGTCACATAGCACGATCGCTTACAAGTGTGAATGATACCATATTCAAAACAGCCCACCCGATGACCGAAGATTTGATACCCCGTCTTTCCAACAAGGAAAAAATATATATTCTCGGATTCACCTCATTTGGCGGTACCACACACAGGTTTGGCCGGGACGCCCGCGATTTCAAACAGGCGGACGAAAATAATTTTGAATCCTGGATAAATGAAAAGAAATACAGTTTTGCCTTCCTGGATTTTTCGGGATTTAACGCTGAAGAAACAAATTCAAACGCAAAATTTTTGATGGCTCCATTGGGGCATTACAGCGTGAATGGTTTATGGAATAAAATGTTTGACGGAATATTTTATATTCAGCAGATGTCCCCCTGTGTCGCGCTTGAACATCACCCTTGATTTTCCAGCCTGTCTTTAATCGTTGCCCGGTATTCCTATACTTAAAATAGGACCTGCAAAACACAAATGCGGGGTAAATGAATTTTCGTCAGCTAACTCGTAGTGTAACGAGACGTGACAGTTACTGTAAGCTTACGAAATCCCGATTTGCATTCACCAAAAAAACAAAACATATTTACGACGGATTTCAGAATAAAAAAAGTAATAAACGACCCGTGGCGAAGGTCGGAGAAATCATAATGTCAGTAAACAAAAAACAGGATTAACGAACTCAGGTGTAAACCTATTTCAGGGCGAGGCAGTGAAATAAACTGCCACCATCAACCACAAGCAAATCACCATCAACCACAAGCAAATCACCATCAACCACAAGCAAATCACCATCAACCACAAGCAAATCATCATCAACCACCATCAAATCACAAGTCAAAAAATTACATAATAAATTGATTAACACATATTTATAAATTAACACGAGCGTTTTGAGTGACATTTTTACCCAAAAACAGCAAAAATCCACTAATTTAGGCTATCCGCGAGGCACCTTAAGCGGAGCATGAGTTAAGGACAGAATAGGGAGCGCGGTGCAACTAACAATGTTAATGGTCTTGCTCAAAATTCTTTCATTTAAGAGCATCACACACTAACCTTTAATCGTGTAATATATCATGAAAAAAACGCCACCGGAAGAAGCAATAAAAGAAGCATTAAGGAATCCCCATGGATAGGTTTACATAATAGATGCGGCATTTACAAAGGACGAACAAACACCACCTCAAGCGATAAAAGGTGCTTGGAAAGTAGATGAAAAAGGGACAATTATCGGGGATTTTATACCCAATCCCAATTATTTGGATTTAACCAAACTGGATAAATAAGTGATTATCGGATATCAAGTTTAATCCCTCGTTCAAGCTCGGGTATGCCGCGCAAAGACCAAAAGAGGTGGCGTGCTCCGCTGACAAGTTGCCCCCCAAACGCCTGCATTTATTCGTTCCCGACATGATCGGAGTTCCTCCAACTCATCCAAAAAATTCCTATGTTTGGCTGTTAAAATAAACGCAGCTGCCCGCGCCGCTACCATGAGTAAATTCGGTACCTATTTAAAAACAAGACAGTTCAGGGTCAACCTGTTGCTCATCGTGGCGACGATCGTAGTAGTAGTAATGGCTGCTTTTTATAGCCTCGATTTTTATACCCGTCATGGTTCAGGCATACCGGTGCCGCAGCTGAAAGGCCTGCAGATAGAAAAGGCTATGGATATTTTAAAAGAACAGGGCTTTGACTACAAGATCGATTCGGCTTATGTGCTCGATCAGCCACCTGGTGCGGTGCTCGAACAAGACCCGGACCCGGGCACCAACGTGAAGGAAAACCGGACTATCTACCTAACCGTGGTCACGCGCATCGCTCCCCCCGTGGCCCTCCCCGACCTGACGCCTTATACTTACAGGGAGGCAGTAGCCACATTGGCAAATTACGGGTTAAAAGTTGGCGACACTATTTACAAGCCTGATATTGCCCGCGACCATGTGCTGGAAATGCGCTACAGGGGCGCTCCTATCGCTGCCGGCACCAAGATACCCAAAGGCTCCAGGCTCGACCTTGTATTAGGCAATGGCGAAGGCGCAGGCGAGGTGGATATCCCGGATTTCATAAACCAGGACCTGGATGAGGCCAAATTTGTAATAAGCCACAACGGGCTTACTTTGGGAACTGTTACCTACCAGGGAGCCATTACGGATTCATCCAGCGTGGTTATCGTACAGCAAACGCCGATGAAAACCGATTCGGCCGCAAAGGTCCCAAATGGCACACGCATCAACCTTACGGTGATACAAGGTAAAAAGAACAATGCACCGCCAAATTGATGCTGCTGAATTACTGGCCAGGATAAACAAAGGCGAAAAGCTGAACTTGCTGGATGTGCGCGAAACGATCGAATACCATACCTTCAATATCGGCGGCAAAAATATCCCGCTTGGGATAATTGATCCAAATTTAGCGCTGGCGGGCTATAACAAAACCAATGAGATTATTGTTATATGCAGCGTTGGCCTTCGAAGCGAAACAGCGGCTAAATTACTGGCCGCGAATGGCTACGAAAATGTAAGGAATTTAACGGGTGGTATTTTGGCCCTTCGAAAAATAAAAGAATAAGCATGACAAAGAAAAAAGCATCAACCGGCGGTACCTTAAGAAAGTTTATCGTCGCCCTGGTGGTTATACTGATTATAGCGATGGGGCTAACGGGGCTTAATTACTACCTCAAGTATTTCGGCCCCAACGTAACCGATAACCGCGAATACCTGTACATCCGCACCGGGGCCACCTTTAACGATGTATTTGATACGATAAAAAAGGACGGCATGGTGAAGGACAGCGCCACCTTTTACTGGGCGGCGCAAAACATGAACTATGTGGACCGGGTTAAACCGGGCCGCTACCACCTGCATGAGGGCATGAGCAACCGCAAGCTGATCAATATGCTGGCCTCGGGTACGCAGGAGCCAATTACGCTGTCGTTCCATAACCTCAGGCTAAAGGAACAATTTGCCGGCTTTGTCTCCAAAAAGCTGGAGCCTGATTCGCTGCAAATCCTTAACCTGCTGGATTCAGCAGCGTTTGTACAGCAATATGGCTTTACGCCGGATAATGTCTACACCATGTTTTTGCCAAACACTTACCAGATCTACTGGAACACCTCGCCCGAAAAGTTCTTCAAGAAAATGCATGCCGCCTACGAGAAGTTTTGGACCGGCGACCGGCGGGCACAGGCAGAGGCTATCGGCCTTGATCCTATAAAAGTGACCATTCTTGCTTCCATCGTCGATGCGGAAGCGCTCCATGATGACGAAATGCCGACCATCGCCGGCCTGTACATTAACCGTTTGAACAAAGGCATGAAACTGGAATCGGACCCAACTATTATTTTTGCAGAAAAAGACTTTACCATCCATCGCGTGCTTTCCCGGTATCTGACCATCAATTCGCCCTATAACACGTACATGAACACCGGTTTGCCACCGGGACCAATAATGATGCCCAGTGTAAATGCTGTTGACGCCGTACTGAACTACCGCAAAAGCAATTACATCTACATGTGCGCCAAAGAGGACTTTTCCGGCTACCACAACTTCGCTACCAACATGGCCGACCATTTGGTAAACGCCCATAAATACCAGGAGGCGCTTAACGAGCGTAATATTAAAAGGTAATGTTTGAGCATTCAACCAAACTGCGCGTCCGCTATGGTGAAACGGACCAGATGGGCTACATGTACTACGGCAATTACGCCGAATTTTACGAAGTGGGCCGTGTGGAGATGCTCCGAAGCCTCGGCCTCACCTACAGCGGCATGGAAGAAGCCGGTATAAAAATGCCCGTTCTGGAGATGCATTGCAAATACCTGCGACCGGCTTTATACGACGAAGAGATCACCGTCAAAGTAATCATGGATAAAATGCCGGGGATTCGTATCCATTTCAGATATGAGCTTTATAATGAGCGTGATGAACTGATCAACGCCGGCGAAACCCTGCTGGTGTTTATCAACATGAAAACCAATCGTCCCTGCCTGCCTGCACAGGAATTTTTAGATAAGCTAAAGCCATTTTTTGAGTAGATTTGGCTTAGATGAAATGGATACACCGCTTTTTACTGCGCTTTAGGTTTTACCGGCGTTTTATTGGTTGGTCTAAAAATTTTGTACTCCGTGGATTTTACCCGCTTTCGCTGTACAGCGTGCTCGCATTTTTTGCTAAGGAAATAGACCAATTAACGATGTTTAACCGGGCCGCCTCCCTGGCGTTCAATTTCATGCTCGCATTTTTCCCGGCGACTATTTTTTTGTTTACCCTTATCCCCTATGTACCAATAAAGAATTTCCAGGGACAGTTGCTTTCCCTCCTATCGACGGTGCTTCCTTATAATGCGTATATGGCCTTCCAGAACACGATAGAGGACATTGTGCGGCATCATAACGGCAAGCTGCTTTCAATCGGCTTTATAACAGCGCTTTACTTTGCAACTAACGGTATCACCATCCTGATGCGCGATTTTAACAAATCATCCCTTATGGCCGAAAAACGCAGCTGGCTAAAGCGGCGTTTAATTGCAATTGCGCTTACCATCGTGATCAGTTTTTCCCTGTTGATTGCCATTACCGTGATGACAGGCGGCGAAGCCATCATCGGCTATTTGAAGTCGCACATTGACAGCAAGGGACATTTTTGGGTGTATGTAGTCGCGTTATCGAGGTGGATTATTGTGATCGCGGTGTTTTTCTTTTCCATTTCGCTGCTCTACCGGTATGGCCCGGCCAATAAGATCAAATGGAAATTCCTGAATACCGGTTCCATCCTGGCAACCACGCTGGCCGTGCTAACCACCATGGGCTTTAATTATTACATCAATAATTTCTCGTCGTACAACAAGGTTTATGGTTCGATCGGTACGCTGATCATCCTGATGATTTGGATCCAGCTCAATGCGCTCATCCTGCTCATCGGGTTCGAGCTGAATGCCAGCATCGATTATTCAAAGCGAAATATTAAAAAGGTTAAGCCGATGTTTAACAGTTTCAGGAGGGTTGGACAATAAATCCCAATGTAGAGACGCAATACTTTGCGTCTCCCGGTTGCGAATACATTGTTAACTGCCTTTTGCCGACCGGGTCATTTTTTCAATGCCGTCCCACATGGCGTCGGAAACCATTTCAAGGCCATTGAACTGCCCGGCCCCTTGCAGCCATTCACCACCGTCGATAGTGATAACATCACCATTGATATACCCGGAAAAATCAGATACGAGGAAGGCGGCCAGGTTTGCAATTTCCTGGTGCTTGCCCACCCGTTTGAGTGGTACACGGTTTTTGAAATCAAATTTTTCCGCCATTTCACCCGGCAATAAACGTTCCCAGGCGCCTTTTGTAGGAAAAGGGCCTGGCGCGATAGCATTGCTGCGTATTTGATGACGCCCCCATTCAGCAGCCAAAGAGCGCGTCATGGCCAGCACCCCTCCTTTTGCACAGGCAGAAGGTACCACATACCCCGATCCTGTTGATGCGTAAGTCGTGATGATATTCAGAATATTGCCTGGCATTTTCTCTTTTATCCAATATTTACCAAATGCCAGCGAGCAATTGACCGACCCTTTTAAGACAATGTCGATAATGGTGGAAAATGCATTGGCCGAAAGCCTTTCTGTAGGTGAAATAAAGTTCCCCGCCGCATTGTTCACCAGGGCGTTTACCGCGCCAAAAGTATCCAGCGCCTGCTGCAATACCTGCTCCACTTCGTTATAATTGCGAACGTCGCAAGCCACAGCAAGTACTTTCCCGCCGGTTTCGGCTTCCATTTCGGCTGCCGTGGTTTTAAGTACGTCCAGCTTACGGCTGGTGATCACCAGGTTTGCTCCCAACGTCAGAAAATAAGTTCCCATGGCTTTGCCGAGGCCAGTGCCGCCACCGGTAACGATGATAGTTTTACCTTTTAAGGCATCCGCTTTTAACATGCCAGTAGCTAAGTCCTGCATCATTAGTTGTTCTTTACCGGGTTAGTTAATTTTTCGACCATTTTCTTCAAGATTGCCCGCGTTGCAGGCGACCACCACTGCGCAAGCATTTTATCGAGTGTGGCCTGGTTATCTGCCTGTAGTTTAACTAACAATTCGCCTCTTATGCTCAACTTGGTTTGCTGCCAGGTGGACGCATCCAGCTTCATATACCCACGTGCCTTTTGTTCGGCTATTGCAAATACCTGCGCCGGCTCAGCCAGTTCATCCACCAAGCCCTCTGCAAGCGCCGCATCGGCCTTCAGCAATTTACCTTCCAGCAAATATTGGTATGCCTTATGCGACCCAAGCCAAAAGGCATATAAATGAAAAATCGCTTCCGGCACGATGATACCCACCGGCACCTCATTCAGGCCGATGATGTACTCGCCTTTGGCCATAACACGATAATCGCTGCACAGGGCTATAACACAGCCGCCCGCCGGGCTATGACCAGTAATGGAGGTAACGAAAGGCTTTTTAAACGCCCCCAGCGTGGCCACCGTCTCCAATAATGTATGCCAGAATGCTTTGCTTTGCGCTTCGTTGTAGCCGTACACCTCGACCAGATCGACACCCGCGGAAAAAAAGTTTTCCTTGCCGGTAATAACCAGCCCGGCGACGTTTTCGTCGGTGTCCAGGTCCTTTACCGCTGCGATCAGTTCCAACAGCATGGTGGTATTAATAGCATTTGCCCGGCCGCGATCAAGGGTAATTACGGCAAGCTTTTCTTTTATT